>Ga0256839_1000989_pt1 | contig 35821 bp, 29 predicted proteins | sample 354166metaG_FD_185968 | JGI IMG/M metagenome (GOLD analysis project Ga0256839, IMG submission 185968) | Hydrothermal vent microbial communities from Mid Atlantic Ridge, Atlantic Ocean - 354-166 | ecosystem: Environmental > Aquatic > Marine > Hydrothermal vents | place: Atlantic Ocean: Mid...
GACGTGGTGGATGCGGTGGGGGTGTTGGACGGGTATTTTCCGGAGGCGTTGTTTTTTCGGGAGCCGGAGTTGTTCGAGGCGTATCTGGAGGATTTGCGGGATCGGGGGGAGGGGGTGGATTATATGGCGGTGTGTGTGCCGAATTATTTGCACGGGGCGCATGTTCGGATGGCGTTTCGGGTGGGTGCGGATGCGTTGTGTGAGAAGCCGCTGGTGATAGATCCGGCAGAGCTGGATCGGCTGGAGGAGTTAGAGGCGAAGCTGGGGCGTCGAGTGTGGACGGTGTTGCAGTTGCGGGTGCATCCGTCGTTGGTGGGGCTTCGGGCGCGGTTGTTGGAGGAGGGTGGGGTCAAGGAGGTGGAGTTGACGTATGTGACGGGTCGGGGTCCGTGGTACATGCGGAGTTGGAAGGCGCGGGAGGAGCTCAGCGGGGGAGTAGCGATGAACATAGGGATTCACTTTTTCGATTTGCTGCACTGGATGTTTGGGGCGTTGGAGCGGGCGGAGCTGCATGTTCGGACGGCGACGACGTGGGCGGGTTATTTAGAGTTGGAGCGTGCGCGGGTGCGTTGGTTTTTGTCGATTGATGGGCGCTATGTGCCGGAGGTTTTGCGTCGTCGGGGTCAGCGGACGTACCGGTCGATTCGGATCGAAGGGGAGGAGGTGGAGTTTTCGGGGGGGTTTGAGGAGTTACACACGGAGGTGTATCGTCGGACGCTTGCTGGGGAGGGTTTTGGGATTGCGGAGGCGCGGGCGGCGATTGAGACGGTGGCGCGATTGCGGGAGTTGGAGGTGATAAGCGATGGTGAGCGGCACAGTTTGTTGGTGCTATGAGTTGGTGGAAGCATGAAACAGCGGTGGTGGAGGCGGGTGCCCGGATTGGGGAGGGCACGCGGATCTGGCATTTTAGTCATGTGATGGCGGGTGCGGAGATTGGGGCGCACTGCACGCTGGGGCAGAACGTGTTTGTGGCGCGAGGGGTGAAGGTGGGGGATTATTGCAAGATTCAGAACAACGTGTCGTTGTACGAGGGGGTGGAGTTGGAGGATTATGTGTTTTGCGGGCCGAGCATGGTGTTTACGAACGTGCGGACGCCGCGGGCGGCGTTTCCGCGGAAAGGTTCTTATGTTCGGACGCGGGTGTGTTATGGGGCGTCGATTGGGGCGAATGCGACGGTAGTGTGTGGGGTTCGGATAGGTCGGTGGGCGTTAGTAGCGGCGGGAGCGGTGGTGACGCGGGATGTGCCGGATTACGGTTTGGTGGCGGGGGTACCGGCGCGTCTGGTGGGGTGGGTGTGCGAGTGTGGGATTCCGTTGCGCTTTGAAGGGAGGCAAGCCACCTGCGCCGAATGTGGTCGGCAGTACGTGCAGGAGGACGAACGAACCGTACAGCGACTGGGAACACCTTGAAGCAACTTCAAGCACTTTTCAATTGAACCTCTCCATTTTACCGTCTGGCGTAGTTTTTCGACCGGTGGGCTCGTAGAACCTTGATTTTTTCCGGCGGTTATTGTTGTGTGCTTCATCCCTGCTTTACAAAAAGTAGCAAACGACGATATTGCCCGTAAGGGAAGTTTCACCAATAGCCGGTGTGTTGTGCCATGGAGCGTTCGTTTGCGCGGGATGCGGGCAAGGGGCTGCGGCTTGAGCATTTTCTCAGTGGAGCATCGGACGTTGAGCGCGCCCAGTACACGATTCTGGCTGCCCTGCAGGAAACGCACCGTGAGTTTTCGCGGAATGCCATTTATCCCTATCTGAGCGATCTGATTCACTTGTTTGAACAGCTACAGCACATTTTGCGAGGGCTGGAGGGCATTCGTAATGCTGCTCCGGGCGAAGTGCGACAGGTGGACTGGGAAGCCTGTCGATTGATTTACGAGCGACCGGCTTTCGACGCCGATCGCATTGCCGCCGTCGAGGAGCTGATTCGCTGGGCGCTGCCGTATATCCAGAAAGCCATAGAAGAAGGACGAACGATTTTCGAGTTTGTGGAGGAGCATCTCCACATGGAGCCCGTTGGCATTGTGCCGTCCTATCAGGAAGAAGGGTACCTGATCGTTCCGGATCAGCGAGGAGGTACCCTGCACGTGTTACAGTATCAGCTTTCGGTGGTCACCGGAGGCAAGGAGCGCTATCGGACGTTGCGCACCTTACATCTCAAGCAATTGCCGCTGCAGGGCGTCTATCCGGCGCCGCAGCGTATCAAGCTGGATCTAATTGCCGAACGTCGTGAGCTGCCCAACCCGGCTACTTATTTCTTTACTACCGACCTGGACTTTCCGTTTGCGCAGACCGTGTTGCCGGTTGCCAAGCGCAAGCTGATGCGGCATCTATTTACGCAAATAGGCCGCGCCTGAAAAAAAGGGCGGCATCGGTGGCATCGGTCGATGCCAGGCCGAATGCCGCCCAGGGTCGCGCAGCCACTCGGTACAGACTCAGCGCTCAATGGGCGCCCCTACCAGGTTGCCCCACTCGGTCCAGGACCCGTCGTAGTTGCGGACGTTCGGATAACCCAGCAGTTCGTGCAGGACGAACCAGGAGTGCGATGACCGTTCCCCGATACGGCAGTAAGTAATAACGGGCTTGTCAGGGGTCACGCCTTTTTCGGCATAGAGAGCCTGCAGTTCTTCAATCGACTTGAACGTCCCGTCTTCGCGCACCGCCTGCGACCAGGGAATGTTCGTAGCGCCCGGAATGTGACCGCCCCGCTGGGCCGTTTCTGACAGGCCGGGAGGCGCCAGAATTTCACCGCGGAATTCTTCGGGCGAGCGCACATCGACCAGCGCAAAACGTTCCTGGCGGATTAGTTCGGCCACGTCGTCGCGGAAAGCACGCAGGTGTGCGTTGATTCGCGTTACTTTGTAGTCGGTTGGCTCGTAGGTGGGCACTTCGGTGGTTAGTGGACGGTTTTCAGCCACCCATTTCTTGCGGCCGCCGTCCATCAGGCGCACGTCCTCGTGGCCATAGTACTTCATGAGCCAGTAGGCCCAGGCGGCAAACCAGTTGTTGTTGTCGCCATAGAGCACAACCGTCGTGTCAGGACGAATGCCCGATTGGCTCAGCAGCCGCTCGTAGTCGGCCTGCTGGACAATGTCACGCCGAATCTGGTCCTGTAGCTGGGTTTTCCAGTTCCAGCCGACAGCGCCAGGTAGATGGCCTGTTTCGTAGGCTGACGTATCGACGTCGACTTCCACGAAGCGCACGTTGGGGTTGTTCAGATGCGCTTCGGCCCATTCGGTGTCGACGAGAACGGCAGGCCGGGTAGAAGTCTGTGCCATGGCTCCTTTTCAAGTTTGGTTTTTGGGGATGGAGGCTTTCGTTGTTCGATGGATCGTAAGGTTGCAGTCAGTAAGACGGCCGATTGTGTGAACATCGGGGGACGATATTGGAAGTCGACATCATTTTGTTGTTCAGGCTTTAAGGAGTAACCGGGGTATGGAGAGATAAGTAGCCAGGTTGGGTACAGGCTTCCTGATAGCGTGCGAAAAGCTGCGCCATGGTGTCGGGATCCGGTAAGGCAGCCGCAACGGCTTCGCCGACGAGTTCGCCAATGCGGGTGCGTGCTTCCGCAAAGCGTTGCTGCCGCAGCAGGTCGAGTACGTCGCTGTCGACCAGGGCATACCAGCGAGCTCTGCGTTCGGCAAAGTCCGGGTAATGGGTGGCCATGGGCAGACGGAGCGCACCCATGAGATCCAGAAAGAGTGCGTATTCAGGCCCCAGGTGCTGTTCCAGCATGTCGCGAAGTCGCACGGCAAGCGCAGGGGACTGGCCGCTGGTCGAGATGGCAATGACCAGCGGACCGCGACGGACGACCGCGCCCGCCACGAAGGTGCAATGCGGCACGTCATCCATGGCATTGATGAGCACGCGTTCGCGCTGCGCTTCCTGCCAGATTGGCTCGGTTGCTTCGGGGTTGGTAACCGCCACGATGGCCAGGAACGCATGCTGTAGATCACCGGGCCGGTACCAGCGGGCGTGCCAGGTAAGCCGCCCTTCCTCGGCCCAGGCGCGGAGACGTGGCGTGATAGTCTCGCTAATAAGTACGACATCGGCGCCGCAGGCCAGCAGCTCGGCCACCTTGCGTTCGGCCTCGTGCGTGCCACCAAAGACCACGCAGCGGCGTCCTTCCAGCTTGTTCAGAAAAATCGGATATACACGCATGGCTCAGGGAGTAGAGGGATGGATTGCTGGATGCAACGCGAAGGGAGACGGAGCCGGCTTCGGGTGGAACCAGTCCAGCTCGTGGGCCAGGTGGGCCACTTCGCCAACGACCACGGTGGCGGGCGTGCTCAGGGTAGCTGCGCGTTCGGCAATGTCGGCCAGCGTACCGATCACGCGTTGCTGGGCGGCGGTCGTCCCGTTGCTGATGACCGCCACGGGCGTATCGTGGGCGCGGCCGTGTTCACGTAGCCTGCGGGTTAGCTCAGGCAGGCGGCGCAGGCCCATCAACAGCACGAGTGTATCAATGCGGGCCAGTGCGGACCAGTCCAGCGCAAGCGTCTCCAGGTCGCAGCGATGGCCGGTCACGACGGCAAAGGCGCCGGCCACGCCGCGCTGCGTCACCGGAATGCCCGCATAAGCTGGCACGGCAATGGCGCTGGTAACGCCTGGTACCACCTCGAAAGGAATACCGGCCTGGACCAGCGCTTGCGCTTCTTCCCCCCCACGTCCAAAAACGAACGGATCGCCCCCTTTCAGGCGTACCACGATCAGGTTGCGACGCGCCCGGTCGATCAGCAGCGCTTGAATGGCTTCCTGAGGCCGCATGTGGCGACCGGGCGTCTTGCCCACGTAGATGCGCTCGGCTGCCGGCGGCGCCTCCTCCAGCAACGCCGGGTGCACCAGCCGGTCGTAGACAACGACCTCGGCCCGACGCAGCAGCGACAACCCTCGTACGGTGATCAACTCCGGATCACCCGGACCGGCACCGACCAGATAAACTTTGCCCCGTTCAATCGGACGACTATACATGATCACAGCGCAAGAAAACGTAAACCAGACCCAAACGAAAAAGCCCCTCACCGCAGAGCGGGAGGGGCGCTGTATCAAATGATTGGCTGTATTTCAACTACAGCGGCTATAGGTACAGCAGACCCCTCCCCTCTGCGGAGCACAACACCGACAGCCGCAACAGAGGAGGAAGGTCTGTACCTGTACCGAATGCATAACCATACGGGCGTCAACGACTGAAGTATAATTTACAACTCACGACCCGCCGAATGCAACGTTTATGCAGGCACGTCTGCTGGCTTGTAGGCCAGCGCCTGCTCCAGGTCGGCAAGCAGGTCCTCCGTAGCCTCGATACCGACCGATAGGCGGATCAGGTTATCTGTAATGCCGGCTGCCTTGCGCTGTTCCGGACGCATCGACGCATGGCTCATTGTCGCCGGATGCTCAATGAGCGATTCAACACCGCCTAACGACTCGGCCAGCGTGAAAACACGTGTGGATCGCAGCACGTGATGGACGGCCTCCAGCCCTCCTTTCACCGTAAAAGAGACCATTCCTCCGAATCCCTTCTGCTGGCGTGCGGCAATCTCGTGGCCTTCATGGGAGGGAAGGCCCGGATAGAACACACGCTCCACGTTGGGATGCTGCTCCAGAAAGCGAGCAACAGCCATCGCATTGTGTTCATGCTGCCGGATTCGCACCGGGAGCGTCTTCAATCCACGCAGTACGAGCCAGCTATCAAAGGGACCCGCAATGGTACCGTGGGCATTGGCTACAAACTGCAACTGTTCGTTCAGCTCCTCGGTGCGAACGATCACCGCTCCACCGATTACGTCGGAGTGGCCGTTCAGGTACTTCGTAGTCGAATAAACCACGATGTCGGCCCCGAAGTCCATTGGACGCTGCTGCAGGGGCGATAGAAAAGTATTGTCAACCACCACCAGCAGGTTGTGGGCCCGGGCAAACTGGCAGAGCGCCTCCAGATCGACAATGCGCAGCAAGGGATTCGAAGGCGTCTCTACCCAGAGAATACGGGTGTTCGGACGAAGAGCAGCTTCGAGGGCAGCCGAATTACGCAGATCGACGAACGATACCGCCAACTTGCCCTGGCGCTCCAGCAGGTTGAGCAGGCGTTCGGTACCTCCATAGCAGTCATGGGCGCAGATCACATGGATGCCGTGGTCGAACAGGGCCAGCACTGTCGAAATGGCCGCCATGCCACTGGTGGTGGCTACGGCGCCGGCGCCGCCTTCCAGGTCGGCCAGCACCTCTTCCAGGGTACGCCGCGTCGGGTTGCCGCTGCGTGAGTAGTCGTAGCCTTTGGTCTGGCCGATGTCTTCAAAGCGGAACGTGGCGCACTGGTAAATGGGCGGAACGACACTGTTGTAGCTGGTATCAGTCTGCTGACCGGCCAGCGTCAGACGCGTCTGTGGCTGCATAGCTCTTACGGTTCTTGATGGTGAAACAACGCGTAAACCTCATCAAGAACCGAGCGTGTGGAACCCCGGCAGACGCCACAAGCTGTTCTCATCTTCCCCGAAACGGACCCCCGAGGAACGGCGGCGCGGCACGCATAGGGTTCCTCATCATTTCCGGGCTACGTTCCGGGCAGGATTTAGCACCGGACGGCACCTCCCTGCCGGCAGGAGATGCCCGGTTGCTACGACGTCATCGGGCCTGTTCCCTCGGTCGTTCTTGATGAGACTTGAATCTTAAAATACGGCCTGAAGGGCCCGGAAGACAAGCTGCCCGCGATTTCTTGATGGAATCTCAATCGCCCAGAAGCAGTTTGGCCAGACCACCGGCGGCCTCTTCTCGCAGGTGCTGAATGATCCGCCGGGCGGCTTTCAGCCCGGTGTGAAGGGCATCGACAACGGAAATGCCTTCCAGGTAATTTCCAGCCAAAAACAGGCCCGGCCGGCTCATCTCCACATCCCGGGCGCAGGCGATTACTGCGTCATAGCCAAGCTGGTACTGTGGAATGGAACGCTCCCAGCGCCAGACGTGCCGGAAGACCGGAGGGGGCGTAATGCCCAGCAACCGACGCAGATCCTGTAGCACCAGCGCCTCCAGTTGTTCATCGGGTAGCAGGGCCAGTTCAGGGTGCCGCATGCCTCCGACAAAGGTGGTGAGCAGCACATGGCCCTCAGGCGCTCGATCAGGGAAAAGCGACGAAGAGAACAGGGTCCCGAGAATCTGAAACTCCCGTTCTACGGCCGGTACCAGCAGGCCAAAGCCGTCCAGCGGATGAGCCACCTGCTCGCGTCGAAAGCCCAGCGCTACCAGCGCGATAGGCGGGTGCGCGACGGTTTCAAGGGGATGGCGCTCCAGAGGAGGCAGAATGCGAATCTTTGCCATTCGATGAAGTGAGGTGGCACAGAGAATGATGTCAAAAAAGCGGGTGGAGACGCGACCGTTTGCCCGAAAGCTAAGCGTCCAGGGATTTTTTTCGTCCCAGCGAACGGCCAGCACTTCGGCCTTTCGGAGGATTGCGTGAGAAGGCAGATGTTCAGCCAGCGCGCGCGGGAGCATATGCAGGCCTTCAATGAACGAAAACATCGGACGGTGCGGGGCCGGGTGATGACGTTGCTTCATACGGTCGCGGATCAGGCCCCAGAAAAGCGAGCCGTATTCCTGTTCCAGCTCAAACAGCTTGGGAAAAGCATGGCGTATGGAGAGCCGTTCAGGATCGCCCGCAAAAATGCCGGCCACGAAAGGTTCCACCAGATAGTCGAATACCTCAAGCCCCAGCCGACGACGAGCAAATCGGGCTACCGACTCTTCGGTGCCCCGGTGGGATCGCACAATAAACGGTTCGGCCAGCAGTCGAAGGCGTGCCCGGGGCGACAGTAATGGGGTGCGCAACAGCTCACGGGGAGAGCGGGGCAGGGGAATCGGTTGGCCGCCACGTACCACAAAGCGCTTCGAGGCTACCGGATGGGCCGGGATGCAGGCGTCTTCCAGATCGACCCGGCGCAGCAATTCTTCGAGATCAGCCGAGGTACGCTGAAGCGTTTGCGGGCCGTGCTCCACCAGAAAGCCGTCGATTCGCTCCGATTGGATGAAGCCTCCAATACGATCAGATGCTTCGAAAACAGTAACTTCCAGGCCGCGCCGATGCAATTCATAAGCGGCCGCCAGACCAGCAATGCCGGCCCCGATGATTCCCACAGAAGCCATAAATGCAGGCTTGCTTTTTTGTCGGTAGGCGCTTTTCTTCCGAAAAATTCAGCAGGCTAACGAAAAAGCCGGCTGGAAAGTCGCACAATCCGGGAAGAAAAATACAATCGGCTATGCTGTTTCTGAAAAACGTCTTTGTGCTGTTACATATTCTGACAGCGGCTGCTTGGTTTGGGCTGGGCCTTCGGCTGGCAGCGCAGGCACGTCGCGCGTTGACGCTGGAGCCGAAGGCGGCACAGGCGCTCCTCGAAGAGGGAGCAGCCTCGGTGCGTCAGATGGGCGTGTTTCTGGTGGCTACGTTGCTTTTTGGGCTGGGAGCGCTGTTCGCCGGTGGGGGGTTCGGAGTCTACGGCGCGCCCTACCACACGAGTCTGCTGTTGCTGCTCGTGCTGATCGGACTGCAATGGGGCATGCTGCGTCCGGCCTGGCGCAGTCTGCAGCAGGCGCTTGGTAGTCATGCATCCGATGTGCCACAGGCTGAACGCTCCCGCAAGCGCGTCGCCCTGGTAACCGGTCTGGGACACCTGCTCTGGGTGATCATTCTTGTGCTGATGTACTGGAACACGCTGGTTGCCACCATGGGATAGGCCTCGGAACCGGCTCCATTGCCGTCCCGTTTTGTCCCTAAAACAAAAGCAAAAAACGGGACATCATGGCTACCAGGCAAATGGAAGAAAGCTGGGAACGAACCAAGAGGCAGATTCGAACCATCTGGGGGGATGTGCTTAGCGATCAGGAGCTCCAGAAAGCGCGTGGCGACCTGCACGCCATGGTTGCGCTTATTCGGGAGAAAACCGGCGAGTCGCGCGAGGAGATTCTCCAGAAGATGGAAGCCATCCTGTAAGGTCGGGGTGCCGTTTCGTATAGTGGTGCTACTTCCTATCTTACTCACCTCTTAGCCTCAGCCTGGAAGCGCTTTTGAACAATGGAGAAGAGCAGTACGCAGATAGTTAGTGGACTCGGATCACCCCTGGCTACAGATAAGCCCACGGTACAGCACTGGATTGCGCAGCACCAGGCGTTGCTTGAAACGTTGCAACGCCAGGCTGAGCAGATTCGGCTGGGGGGTGGACCCAAACGCATCGAACGGGAACATCAACGCGGTAAGCTCACCGCGCGCGAGCGGATTGCTCGCCTGCTGGACGACCCTAACGACTTCTGGGAGCTGGGCCTCTGGGCCGGCTACGGCATGTACGAAGAGGAAGGAGGCTGCCCGGCCGGCGGTACCGTCATGGGGCTCGGGCACGTCAGCGGCCAGCTATGCATCATTGTGGCCAACGATGCCACTGTGAAGGCCGGCGCCTGGTTTCCCATCACGGTTAAAAAGAACCTGCGCGCTCAGGAAATTGCTCTGCAGAACCGCATCCCGATTATCTACCTGGTCGATTCAGCCGGCGTTTACCTGCCCATGCAGGATGAGATCTTTCCGGATCGAGACCACTTTGGCCGTATCTTCTTTAACAACGCACGGCTATCGAGCCTGGGCGTGCCGCAGATCGCTGCCATTATGGGAAGTTGCGTGGCGGGTGGTGCTTACCTACCTATCATGAGCGACGAAGCGCTGATCGTGCAGGGAACGGGCTCCGTGTTCCTGGCCGGACCTTACCTGGTGCGGGCAGCTATCGGCGAGATCGTAGATGCCGAAACACTGGGGGGCGCCACCACGCATACCGAGATCTCAGGCGTGACGGACTACAAGATGCCTGACGACGAAACGTGCCTGGAGACTATCCGGCGTCTGATGTCGCATCTGGGGCCCCGCCCACGCGCCGGCTTTCCCCGCAGCACGCCACGGCCCCCGGCCTTCCCTCCCGAAGAGATTTACGGACTGGTGCCGCCCGATCTGCAGCAACCCTACGATATGCGCGAGGTGATTGCCCGGCTTATCGATGCAGACTCCTGGACAGAGTACAAAGCCGGCTATGGCCAGACCATCATCACAGGCTATGCCCGCATCGATGGCTGGAGTGTAGGGATCGTCGCCAACCAGCGCCTGGTTGTCCGCAGTCGCCAGGGCGAAATGCAGGTGGGCGGGGTCATCTACTCCGATTCGGCCGACAAGGCCGCTCGCTTCATCATGAATTGCAATCAGAAACGCATTCCTATTGTGTTTTTGCAAGATGTAACGGGTTTCATGGTGGGGAAGCGGGCCGAGCATGGTGGCATTATTAAGGATGGCGCCAAACTGGTCAACGTGGTGGCCAACTCAGTCGTCCCCAAGTTCACGGTAGTTGTGGGGCACTCGTTTGGGGCGGGTAACTACGCGATGTGTGGCCGCGCCTACGAGCCACGTCTGATGCTGGCCTGGCCGACCGCCCGGATTGCCGTTATGGGCGGCAAGCAAGCGGCGCAGACGCTCCTGCAAGTGCAACTTGGCAAACTCGAGCGTCAGGGCAAAACCATTGCAGAGGACGAAAAGCAACGCTTGCTGGAAGAAATCGAATCGCGCTATGAAGCGCAGACCTCTGCCTATTATGCAGCCGCACGGCTCTGGGTGGACGCGATTATCGATCCAGCCGAAACGCGACGCTGGATTAGCCTGGGCATCGAAATGGCGGATCACAACCCCGACCTTCCGCCGTTTAATCCCGGCGTTCTGCAGGTCTAAGCAGGCGACTTGCCGGAAGGAGTAGTACGTCTTATATTGCGACGCTTCTTGATTGGTAAGTAGGTAAACAAGGATCACAGACACATGGGGAAAGGAGATCGGCGTACGCGGCGCGGTAAGATCTGGCGTGGTACTTACGGTAAGTATCGACCCAAAAAGAAGAAAAAGAAGTCGCAGCAAGAAGCAACCGCAGCCGCCAAGTAACATAGCCACGGCCATTTTTGCAAAAAAGCGTCTTTGCTCGTTATGACGAGCCAAGGCGCTTTTTTTTTCGGGTTAACCTGTGCTCTGCATGGCCGCTGCAATTCCGTTGATGCTCAGAAACAGGGCCTGCCGGAGGGACTCTCGATTGGCCTCCGGTGTCTGGCGATAGCGCTGCATCAACTCGACCTGCACCAGGTTCAGCACGTCGGTGTATGGATTGCGGAGCTGGACCGATTTCCGAATAACCGGATCGTGATCAAGCAATTCTTCCTGGTCGGTAATGCGGAGGATGGCGGCGCGGGCCCGCTGAAAGTCTTCTTCGATCATTCGATGAAATGCGGTCGGGCCATTTCCCAGCAGTCGGTCGTAGTAGGTGGCTATTTCCAGGCGGGCACGCACCATTTCACGCTGTGCATTCTGGAGTACCGTGCGGAAGAAAGGCCAGGATTGATACCAGGTGCGCAATAGCTGCAGATACTCAGGGGATTCCTGGAGCAGCTCATCAAGCGCCTGCCCGATGCCGAACCAGCCCGGAATCAGATAGCGCACCTGGGTCCAGGCAAAGACCCAGGGGATGGCCCGCAGGCTTTCAAAGTCGACTTCACGGGCACTGCGGCGTGAGACCGGCCGAGAGGCAATGGGCAGGCGGCTGATCTGTTCGATGGGCGTTATGCGCGTGTACCAGCTCCAGAAGTCAGGCGCGTCGATCAGCCGTCGGTAGGCTTTCATGGAGCGCCGGGCCAGTTCGTCCATGAGGCGATCGCGTGTGGCCCGATCAGTGCCGTCTGGGCCGGAGGCGGCCGGCAGGCCAACCACCCGGAGCATGGCGTTAACGATCTGTTCCAGGTGGCGATGTGCGATTTCGGGCAGGGCATAGCGGAACGAGATCACCTCGCCCTGTTCCGTGAAGCGAATACGGCCGTTATGGACCATCAGCGGCATAGCCAAGATAGCCTGATTGGCGCGGCCACCACCACGGCCAACAGTACCGCCGCGCCCGTGAAACAGGCGAAAGTCAATGTGGTGTCGGCGGCACACCTCGGCCAGTTGTTCCTGCGCCCGGTGCAACGCCCAGTTGGCCATCCAGTAGCCACCATCTTTGGTACTGTCGGAATAGCCCAGCATGATTTCTTGGAAGCTGCCACGGGCAGCCACCTGCATTCGGTAGATGGGATGGCTCAGGATGGCTTCCATGCGGCTGGCGGCAGCTTCCAAATCTTCGATGGTCTCGAAAAGCGGCACAAAGTCAATGGGGCAGCGCACGCGGTCTGGTTTGCCGGTCCGGGCATCCCGCTCGTAATGCCAGAGTCCTACCTCCTTGGCCAGCAGCATGGGTTCGAGCAGATCACTGACGGTGTGCGTCATGCTCACGATATAGCTGCCCACGCTGCGAGGGTCGAGCTGTACCAGGTCGCGAATGACCGCGAAGGTGTCCAGCACCTGGCGGGTGGTCTCCGACACGCGGGCGCCTGGCGGCAGCAGGGGCCGGGGATTGCTCAGCTCGTCGGTCAGCAGTTCCTGACGGCGCGATTCCGGAAGGGCCCGATAATCATTTTCGACACCGGCCAGCCGTAGCAGTTCGGCGACCGCTTCTTCATGGACGCTACTGTGCTGGCGTACATCAAGCGTAACCAGATGAAAGCCAAATGTCTGGGCCAGCACCAGCAGGCGCGTAAGCTGGTCATGCCAGGCAATCCGTTCCAGCCCGCAGGCTTCCAGACAACGCTGCAGCAGCCGAAGGTCTTCCACAAAGGCATCCGCATTGTAGGCGGGTGTGGGTCGTGTAGGGGCGTCCAGCGCCTGCAGCAGGGCGTGCAGCCGTCCCATGATATAGGAGATCTTGAGCCGGAACGACTCGTGCCGGAATTGTCGCAGCACGTGTGGTGGTAGCGTTACTTCCCGGGCATCGCGAACCAGCGAACGACGCAGCTCCTCCGGTGGCGGCACATAACGGTCCGACAGGCTCAGTCGCCGGCGGAGCTGACGTAGCTCTTCCATGTAGCGCTGGAGTACCAGCCGTCGCTGGGTCAGGGCCGTCCAGCGCGTAATTTCCGGAGTGACGTACGGGTTGCCATCGCGATCACTGCCGATCCAGGAACGATAGCGCAGAAACGGCCGGAACTCTACCTCTGCACTGTAATGTCGGCGAAGTGCCCGGCGCACGTCTTCATAAATGCGAGGGACAGCCTCCCAGAGGGTGCTCTGAATGAAATACAGGCCCTGTTCTACTTCATCGCGAACGGTGGGCCGCTCTTCGCGCACCTCGGCCGTGCCCAGCAGCAGGGCGATCTGATTGTGCAGGTCTTCGAGCAGAGCTTCCTGTTCTTCGGGGGTAAGCTGACAGCGACGCTGTCGGGCAAGAAGCTGTGCTATGTGCTGCTGTTTATACAGGATGCTACGCCGGCGGGCTTCGGTCGGATGGGCCGTCAGCGTTGGCTGAATGTCCAGCCGCTCCAGTAGCGCCCGCACCTCGTCCAGCGTGCGTCCCTGTTGCTTTAGGGCCAGAATGGCTTCGTCGATCGATTCCGGGCGTGGACGCTCGGGGGCACACTGACGTGCCCGTTCCCGGTTGATGCGGATGATTTCCTGTTGCTCGGCCTGATTGACCAGGTGGAAAAAGGCGGTGTAGGCACGCAATAGCCACTGCAGCTCATCGTAAGTGGCGCTGTGGATTCGTGCGTAGGCCTGATCCCGGAGCTCCGGACGGTTTTCGAGCGCTGCCTGCTTGCACAGACGGCGCAACGTTTCGACCAGCTCCAGCATCTCTGCCCCGGCCATTTCTCGAATGACCTGGCCCAGCAGCCCGCCAAGCAGGTTCACGTGTTCGCTGAGTGGCCGGGAGATACCGGTGCCTTCGACTTCGATTTGCAGGGAAGCAAGTCGGCTCATCGCAGGCTCTCTTCTAAAGCAGTCGCAGCATTGGTGCGCGTGTCGCGATACTTGACGATCACCGGTGTGTAGAGGGAAAGGCCATGCACCTTTCCGAAAAGTGACTGTACAGCCCGCGCACCGGGCACAACGACGGCGTACGGAGGCACTTCCAGCGGCTGGCCAGGAGCTGGCGTCAGCACCCGTTCATGTACCAGATCGTAGAGCTTGGTCGAGCCGGTCAGAATCACCCCGGGCGCCAGCACCGCTCCCTTCCGAACCAGGCAGCCTTCGTAGATGCCACAACCGCCGCCTACAAACACGTCGTCTTCAATAATGACGGGACGGGCACCTACCGGCTCAAGCACACCGCCAATCTGAGCGGCTGCCGACAGATGCACGCGCTTGCCGATCTGCGCGCAGCTTCCGACCAGCGCATGCGAGTCGATCATCGTTCCTTCGTCGACATAAGCCCCGACGTTCACATACATGGGAGGCATGCAGACCACGCCTGGTGCCAGGTACGCGCCTGTGCGAATCGATGAACCGCCGGGCACGAGGCGGACCCGGTCGGCCAGCGTGAGCGGCTTGAGCGGATAGGTGTCTTTGTCAAAAAAGGAAAACTGCTCCGTAGAGTAATCAACCAGCCGGCCGATCCGAAAGCCCAGGAGAATACCCTGCTTGACCCAGGCATGGGTGATCCATTGTCCTTCCTCGGTGGGGGTGGCTGCCCGGATCGTGCCCTGGTTCAGGCCTTCGAGCAGGGCTTCGAACGCCTCGCGGGCGGCGCGTTCATCTAACGCTTCCGCTGGCTGCGCTGCCAGTGCTTCGATGCGCTGGCGCAGAGCAGTATGGGTATCGGTGAGCATAGGATCGCTTTGTTTGGTCATTACAGTATCAGCAGCCTGTTGGCAACCAACGCAGGTGCACAGCCAAAAGGCGCGCTTGGACAATCGGGGGCCTCAGGCGCCTCGACAGTAATTGGGATAGCTCTCTGTGGACAGCGTTAAGGCCGGTTGTACGGATCTCCGTGCGTTGGACTGTGGCTGTTTTGTATGATGAACCGGTCCGTTCATGCGTGCCATCGCGTGCGGCAATTAGCAGCCCAACGGTCCAAATGAAGGCGCCATTTGAGCGTCCGAGCCGCTCCATGTGGCTCATCTCTCAGTGCTGCCCTATAAGGGGAAGAACATCCTCTACAGCCTCCTTGAGTCGTAGACTATCCACTCCCTGATCATGCTGCTGATCAGGCGGACGCTGCACTGCTGGATTCACAAAAGCCTATCAGGCCGTTGCCAGGAAGGTCTCGAAGGCTTCGAGCACGCGGCGGCGTGTGGTCTCGTCGAGCGGCACAAGCGGTAGCCGCACTACGTCTTCGATCAGGCCCATGGCATGCAATACGGCCTTGATCGGGATCGGGTTGGTGGCAAAGAAGCAGGCCCGCATGGCAGACAGGAGTTCGAAGTGTAGCTTGCGTGCCTGCGCGAAGTCGCCGGCCAATCCCGCCCGGACCAGCGCCGTAAAACGTTCAGGTAGCGCGTTGGCCACCACCGAGATTACCCCGTCGGCGCCCAGCGCCAGCAGGGGCAGCGTGATTTCGTCGTCGCCTGCGTAGACGGCCAACCTGGGTGGCCGGTGAGCCAGGATGTCGGTGATCTGAGCCAGGTTGCCCGAAGCTTCCTTGATGCCCACGACGGTTGGAATCTCTTCGGCCAGGCGCAGGACGGTTTCGGCCGTCATGTTGAAGCCGGTGCGGCCGGGCACGTTGTAGAGGATCAGAGGGGTGTCCACCGCTTCTGCGATGGCGGCTACGTGGGCGCGAAAGCCTTCCTGGGGCGGTTTGTTGTAGTAGGGGCCAACGATCAGCAGCCCGTCGGCTCCGGCCTGCGCGGCTTCGCGAGAAAAGACCAGGCTTTCGCTCGTCGAATTATTACCGGTGCCCACAATGACGGGCACGCGTCCGTTCACGTGTTCCAGCGTCAGTTCTACGATGCGACGTCGTTCTTGGGGCCAGATTGTGGCGTTTTCGCCGGTGGTGCCGAGCACGACCAGCGCGTCGACGCCGCCTTCGAGCTGGCGGTCGATCAACCGACGCAACGCCGGCTCGTCCACCTTACCGTCGCGCGTGAAGGGAGTGACCAGGGCAGGGGCCGTTCCGCGAAATACAGGTTGTGCAGCCATGGAATCAGCTTGGGTTGGTTTTCGAAAGCAGCCATTCGTTCAGCATATCGTCCAGTGAAAAGAAGCCGCGGCGGCCGATAAGCCAGCGGGCTGCCTGCAGAGCGCCCGCGGCAAATCCGTCGCGGCTATAGGCGTTGTGTTCGAGCGTCAGCTCGTCGAAGGGGCCGCAGATGCCGATCGTGTGGCGGCCAAAGACCTGGCCGGCCCGTGTCGAGGTTACATGCAGCGCCTCTGGTGCAATGCGGCCATGCTGCGTTTCGGTTTCTATACGCTTTTTGCGGGAGAGTCCATCCACGATCAGGTGAGCCAGCATCAGCGCCGTGCCGCTGGGACTATCGGCCTTGCGTGTGTGATGGACTTCGTGAAGATACACGTCGTAGTCAGACAGACGCTCAAGCAGCGGTAATAGTTGCTGGAGCGCATACTTGAGCAGGGCGATGCCCAGCGAGAAGTTCGGTGCGTACAGCAGGGCAGCTCCGCTGGCCTCTACCTGCCGCTGCACTTCGTCGAGCTGATCGTACCAGCCGGTGGTACCGATAACGGACGGGACGCGCCAGCGGCAGTAGGCGTCGATGTGCGCGCGCACAATGTGCGGCAAGGTGAAGTCCAGCACCACGTCTGCCTTGTTCAGGACCGATACGTCCGCTTCGATCGGCAGCGGATGCGCTGTGTTAAAGCGGGCAACGATTTCATCGCCCTGCTGGCGGGCCAGTCGCTCAATGGCCTGCCCCATGTTGCCGGTTCCGACCAGAGCCAGCTTCATCCAGAGGCTTCGCGTTTAATTTCCGGGGAGCACATAGAACGGGCGCCGTCAGCCGGCAGAAAGACTTCGCGGGCTGGCGGTCGCCGGTTGTAATGAGAGCTCATGACGGCGCCATAAGCGCCCGCCTGAGCAATCAGCAGCACATCACCCTCGCGCGTATCGGGCAGTTGACGACCATGCCCCAGCACGTCGCCTGTCTCGCAGATCGGACCGACGACGTCAACCGTCTGGGTGGCTGGTGCTTCCAGGCGTGTCAGATTAACAATTTCGTGGTAGGCCCCATAGAGTGCCGGGCGGATCAGGGAATTCATTCCGGTTTCAATACCCACGTACCGCATGTTCCCTTTTTCCTTGACCTGGGTGACGCGAGCCAGGAGCACGCCGGCTTCGGCTACGAGGAAGCGACCCGGTTCCAGCCAGAGCTCGAACCGAGGATGCGTGTCCTTAAAACGGCGCAAGTGGGTTTCAACGGCTGCCAGGTCCAGGCCGGGCGTGCCGGTGCGGTCGGGGACCCCCAGGCCGCCCCCTATGTCCAGGTAGCGCACGTCTGGAAAGTACGTTTCGGCCAGTTCGGCCAGGAAAAGAGCCGTCTCGGCCCAGGTCTCCGGGCTCAGAATCCCACTGCCTACATGGGCATGCAACCCGACGATACGCAGGCGCAACTGCTCGGCCAGCTCTTGCAGGCGCTCAGCCTGTGTGGGGGACATGCCAAACTTGGACTGTGCGCCCGCCGTACGGACGTAGCGATGATGCCCGTCGCCCCGACCCGGATCGAACCGTGCCAGCACCGCCCGGTCCTGAAACAGTTCAGGCCAGGCTTCCAGCGGATGCAGATTATCGAGCGTTACGAAAGCACCCAGCTCAAAGCCGCGTCGGTATTCATCGGCCGGCGCAAAGTTGGGAGTAAAAAGCAGACGCTCAGGGGAAAGGTCCGGGAAGAGCGTGCACACATGTTCCAGTTCGTGCCCCGATACACATTCAAAGCCAAGGCCGGCCTCATAGAACAGACGCAGGACGTCCGGATGGTCATTGGCCTTGAGGGCATAGAAGATGCGATCGACCGAGGTCAGGCGACGTAGAGCTTCCACCTGGCTACGCAGCGTGCCTTCATCATACACGTAGCAGGGGGCCTGCGTCTTGGCCAGCGCCAGCAGTTCAGACCGCCGGCGATGCCACCAGGGGCGGGGGGATTCCGTCCTGGGCACAGGGGCAAATAGCTCACGCCAGGTGGGCCCAAAAAGCGAGTCGGCTTCCAGGCGACCGAATAGCTCCGCGTGCAGCAGGCGCACGAGTCGGTCGGCCTGGTCTTCATCGACCACAAAGCTGAAATTCAGATCGCTGGCTGCCTGCGAAATCAGATACACGTGGTGTTCGGCGAAAACTTCGAAGGCTGGTGTCAGCTCGTCGAGCAGGGCACGGATGCGGCGGCCGACCAGGCTCACCACGGCGCAGGGGGTAATCACACGGGCCTGGCAGTAGGTGCTGAGATCTTCGAGGAGGGCGTCGAGCTGGGCCGGCTGCAGGGCGTTGGCCAGCGGGTCGAGCGAGACGGTCACGTTCGTTTCGCTCGTGGCAATCAGGTCAATCGATAGTCCGTGTTGCTTGAAGACTCCGAACACGTCGGCCAGAAAGCCCACCTGCTGCCACATGCCCACCGTGTCCATCGATACGAGCGTGATGCCGGTCTTGCAGGAGATGGCCTTTACCCGTGGCCCGAGGTCCGGTGCGTCGGCCGAGACGATGGTGCCCTGCAATTCAGGATGATCCGTGCATTTAATATGCAGGGGAATGCCATAAGCGCGTATCGGCTCCAGACAGCGGGGGTGCAGCACTTTAGCGCCGGTAGTGGCCAGTTCCTGCGCTTCGTCGTAGTCGAGATGCCGCAGCAGACGCGCGGAAGGAATTTGGCGGGGGTTGGCCGTGAACATGCCCGGCACGTCGGTCCAGATTTCCAGTCGCTGCGCCTGGAGCTTGGCCGCCAGATAAGCGGCCGAGGTATCCGAGCCACCGCGGCCAAGCAGTACGGTTTCCCCCTGACTGTTTCGGGCAATAAATCCCTGGGTCAGGATGACTTCGGCCGAAGCAGTGGCCAATTGCTCCTGCAGCGTCGCGTCCGGCCGGTAGTCGCAGGTGGCGGACAGATAGCGTCGGGCTTCGTTGCCATGCGGTTCGTCGAGCGCTTCGAGCAACTCGCGGGCATCCCACCACTGCGTGGGGATGCCGAGCTGGTTCAGGTAGGCTGCTCCCAGCGTGGTAGCCATGAGCTCGCCCATGGCCATCACGCGAGCCTGCAGGCGCGGCGTGACCTCGCGCAACAACGCTGTGCCCATCGTGATGCGCTCCAGCTCTTCAAAGTAGGGGTGCAGCAGCGTCTCGGCGTCCAGCCCCATGGCCTGTCCCAGCGTCAGGTGGGGGCGACGAATGCTTTCCAACGCTTGCTCGCCGCGTCCGGCCATGGCTTCAGACAGCAGGCGGTCCAGCGCATTGGAAATCCCCGAAAGCGCCGAGCAGACCACTACCGGTCGCAGCCCCTCGGCCCGCCGGTCCTGTACGATTCGGGCGATCCGCTGCCAGCGTTCCCGGGTCGAAACGCTCGTCCCTCCGAATTTCAGGACAACCCAGCCGATCGACATTGTCGTTTGGATGGGGTTGCTGGTTTGCTGCTAAGTTTAGCGCATGGCTGGCTCCGCGCTCAAGTTTTTGGAGAAAAATATCATGATGTAACAAAATTTGTTATATTCATAACAAAAACCATCAGGCTTTATGCCGAAGGTGTCCGAAGCGGTGCAGGCGATCGTCGAGGCCAATCCGGTGCTTCAGTTCGGATTGCATCATCGGTTGTTGAATTTAAGTCAGGTAGCCCGTTTTATCTGTCCGTTGGTGGCGGCGCGGGTGCGTAAGCCGGTGCGGCCATCTGCAGTGTTAATGAGCCTGTCGCGGTTGCAGCGACGCTGGGAGGCGCAGCAACCGGCACCACAGCGGCGGTTTCGGGTAGATCGGATCAATGTGCAGGGAGGGTTATGTGCCTTGACGCTGCCCAAGCAGGTGACCACGTTGCGCGAGCTGGCCGAGCTTTTTAGCCGGGTGCAGCAGAAAGGAGGGTATCTGACGTTGACTGAAGGGGTTCACGAAGTAACGGTCATTCTGGAGCAGCGACATCTGGCGCGGGTGCCTGAGGTGCTCAGCGTGGCGCCGCGTCGAGTGTACCGTAACCTGGCGGGGCTGGGGGTGAAGTTTCAGGAAGCGTACCTGGAGACACCGGGACTGCTCTATCAGCTTTTGCAACAACTGGCGTTGCAGAATATCAACATCGTCGAGGTGGCTTCCACAACGACGGAGTTTAACATTTACCTGGACGATCGTGACGTGGAGCTGGCCTTTGAGTCGCTGTATAACCGGTTTATTCGCGAGGCACGATGACGCGTAGACCCCACGTGCTGGGCATCGACGACGCACCGTTCGATCGGGGGCGGGATCTGGACGTACCAATTGTGGGGGTGATGATGGAAGGGGCGACGCTGGTCGAAGGGGTAGCGATTACGCGGTTTCCGATCGATGGCGAGGGGGCGACAGACTTTCTGGTTGGATGGATTCAGTCGTTGCGCTGGTGGCCGTCGCTACAGGCCGTTGTGCTCGGTGGGATTACGATGGCCGGATTGGCCGTGGTGGATCTGGTGGCCTTATCGGAACGGTTGGGATTGCCCGTGCTGGCCGTTACGCGTCACGACACGGCCGATAGCGAGCTGGCGGATGCGCTGCGGGTAGCCGGTCTGGAAGCGCGGCTGGCTATTCTGGAACGAACGCCGCCGGCTGAACCTATGGGCCGCGGGCTGTATGTGGCCTGGGCTGGAGCCGATGCGTTTGAAGCACGCCAGCTCGTACAAGCCACCTTAAACAAGTCGCGTCTGCCCGAGCCGCTTCGTCTTGCCCATCTGATTGGCGCGGCACTTGTCCGCGGCCAGTCACGGGGACGGGTATAAAGTAAAGAAGTAAAGCCGCCCCATAGGCGGGGCGGCTTGTCCTTCGAGCGGCAATGTCTATGCCTTGCTGGATGCGACTGGAGGAGCACCATCGCCGGAAGCTTCGAGGACGGCTTCCTGGTGATACCGGAAGCGGGAGAGAATTTGCGACAATTGGTCCAGACGTTGGCTCAGGTGTTCAAAGCGGGTTCGGATGTTATGGGTGCTGCGTGAGATTTCTCCAATGGCTTCCGTAATGTAGACGACATTACGGGCCATTTCGTCGCTGGTTCTGGCCTGTTGCTGACTGGCTACTGCAATCTGAGTGACCAGGTCCATGGTTTCCTGCGCGTTCTGCATCAGCTCTTCAAATTTTGCGCGCATTGCCTCGGCCTGTTGCAGGCTTGTTTCTAATTCGGCATAACCACGTTCCATGGTCTGGACGGCTGCTTCGGTTTCATGTTGCACGCGCAGGATCATGTCGGTGATTTCTCGGGTTGCTTCGGCGGTGCGTTCGGCAAGGTGGCGTACTTCATCGGCCACCACGGCAAAGCCTCGACCCGACTCACCAGCGCGCGCTGCTTCAATGGCTGCGTTGAGCGCCAGCAGGTTGGTCTGGTTGGCAATTTCTTCAATGACAGCGACAATTTGACCAATCTGTTGGCCTGACTGCCCCAGTTGCCGCACGCTCTCAACCGACTGGCGCAGTGTCTGGGCCAGTTGATGGATGCTTGTAATGGTCTGCTCAATAGCGGCTTCACTTTCTTGCGCCGTTGCCTGGCTACGCTGAGCTACCTGAGCCGCCTGACCAGCACTCTCCGCGTTTGATTCAGCCGTGCGTGCCATTTCTTCAACAGCCGTGGCGACCTCAGTAGATTGTTGAGATTGCTGGGTGGTCTGGGCGACCAACGTCTCCGTAGCCTGTAAAATGTCATATGTGTTTTCAAGAAGCTCATGCATGACGCTCTGCACGCCCGCTAACATGGTCTCCAGTTGACGAGCAGCCTGGTTGAAACCCTCAAAGAGTTGGTAAAACAGGGCTTGAGCTTCTTTTACGGTTGAGCCATTTTGTTGGTCAAGGTGCATACGGATGGTAAGATCTCCCTGCGCAAATTGTTGCATCTGATCCATCATATAAGCGACATAACTTTCGAGCGCTTGCTTCTGTGCTTCGATATGGGAAACCGCCTCCTGGATGCGCTGTGCCTGTTGTGCTTTTTCAGATTCAAGCAGAGAAATGGTATGTGCTATAGTGTCTGCCAGGGTGTCTAAGGCAATACCTACATGACTGATTTCATTTTCGCTTTCTTGCTCGTGCGTTCGAGCGTTCCAGTCACCTTCTCGAAGTTTCTGGGCAACACGGGCAATTTTCTCAATGCGGCGACTTAGAAACAGACTGCCATGCCGGGCCAGAAGGAGCAAAGCGCCTAAACCAAACACATTCAGGAGTAGCAATTTGAGTGTCAGGGCATAAACCTGCGCATATGCTGCTTTTACAGGTATCTCGAAGGCCAGCACGAAGGGGCCACTTTTAGCTTTTTGATAATGCCCGATGATCGTTGCATGATCTTGTGTGCGGATGATACCAAAAAACTGATTGCGTCCTGCAAGTTTTTCTGCGATATAAGGGTACGAGCGAATGTGATCTTTTTTAGCATGCACAATTTCACGTCCCTCCAGGGTGGTGAGAAAAAAACGTGTGCCTGCAGGCAAATGATCTGCCTCCTGGTTCATCCAGTCGAGCAGGTGTTGAATGACCACTTCGATGCCAACCAGTCCAAGGGACTCTCCAGTGGACGATTGGACCGGATAGAGCGCCAGTTGGTGATAATGATCTTTTTCTTCAAACCCAAAAAAGTCGGTCAGGATGGGTTGCTGGAGTGCCTGTTTAAAGTAAGGGGTGTCCTGGATAGAGTGCCCTTCATGTGCTTGTGAGGCTTGTCCGTATGGTGGGCTTAGAACCACGGTTCCCTCCTGATTGATCAAAAAGACGTGGTGGTATTGTCCCCATTTAGTCTCCTGGAGTTGGCGTAGCATCCGAGAGACAGTAGCGGTATAACGTGCTGACTTTTTAGAGGTGAACCATTGGATTACGTCAGGATGGGTGGCAAGTGCACGGGCATCTTGTAGTATATGCTGGTAAAATTTGTCGATAGCGTGGTCTTTTGTTTCTGCTAATAACCGAAACGTTTTTTCAATTTGTTTCTTTGTGCTACGCTGAACGTTCCACAAAACAACCGCTGTGAAGAGCAACATGGGAGGTACAGTCAGCAGAAGGGTGAACCATACAATTTGCTTCCGTATAGACTTCTGGGACAGTCGGGCAATCAGTCGTTTCATGGTGGGTGCTGGTTTGGTACTAACATAAAGCGAACCTGCTTCCACCTTATCGGCTGTTCAGAAAGGTTGTAAAGGGCTTTGCACCGAAACCTTGCAGAAGATCAGCGTGGGGAATGGTCAGGCTCCGAGTAGCGTTGGTGTGAGTGTTCGGGATTGATTGAGCAGTTCGTTGGCCAGGCGGGGAAGAACTTCGCCGGTGCGGCCTTTGAGGCGAAGGGTGGCAAGTGCGTCGCCACGGGTGGGACCCAGGTTGATGATGGCGATCGGCTTGCCCTGGCGGGCAGCTTCCAGCACGAATCGGTAGCCTGAGTAAACGGCCAGCGACGAGCCGGCAACCAGCAGCACCTCGGCCGCGGCAATGAGGTCGCGTGCGGCTTCGACGCGCTCTCGGGGTACATTTTCGCCGAAAAACACCACGTCGGGTTTCAGGATACCTCCGCATCGCGGGCAGTCGGGTACGCGGAACTGGATGGTTAACGTTGCGGGCAGTTCGGCGTCGCCATCAGGTGCGAGTTCGGCAGCGTGTCTGGTCCAGCCGGGATTCAGCGTCAGCAGCCACTGCTGGAAAGCTTCGCGGTCGATAGTATATCCGCACGCCAGGCAACGTACGGTTGCCAGGTTGCCGTGCAGTTCGAGCACGCGCTGGCTGCCGGCTTTGTGATGCAGACGATCCACGTTCTGCGTGATCAGGCCGGTGAGCAGGCCGGCATGTTCGAGGCGGGCCAGGGCGTAGTGGCCGGGATTGGGCTGTGCCCGGGCAAAGCGTGGCCAGCCGAGCGTGCTGCGGGCCCAGTAACGGGCGCGGACGGCTGCGTCGGTTACGAACGCACGATACAGGATGGGATTACGGGCGCGGCGACGGGTTCCTTCACCCCGGTAATCGGGGATTCCGGATTCTGTACTACAACCAGCGCCGGTGAGCACCGCCAGTCGTCGGCCGCGCAGCAGGTCCACAAGCTGTTGCAGAGAAGCGGTGTTCGGGTGCATGGCGGAGGGATCCCCGGTGAGCATCCGGCCGTTCCGGTATCGATTTCAAGCCAATATAAGTATGCTGAACGGAGGGAAATCCCATGTCCATAGAGGCCGTCGACAAAAAAACGGTGCGGTCGCGCCCACGGATTGCCATCACGCTGGGCGATCCCAACGGTGTTGGTCCCGAGATTGTGCTTAAATGTCTGTCCGATTCTCGGTTGATGAAATTTTTCGATCCGATTGTGGTTGGATCGGCAAAAGTGCTCCGCCAGCATGCCGAGGTGCTGGAGCTTCCATTGCCTCAATTGCAGGTGGTCGATACCGTGCCGGATCGAATCCCGCCGGGGCAACTGGTGGTAGTGAATGTGACCGACAGAAAGGCCTCCGAGGTGGTGTTTGGTAAGGTTACGCCGGAAGGGGGCAAGCTGGCGATGGCTTCGGTACAGCGGGCTGTAGAGCTCTGCCTGAACGGCCGGGCCGATGCCATGGTAACGGCGCCCATCTCGAAAGAGGCCATCGCACTGGCTGGCTACCGCGATCCGGGGCATACTGAATTCATTGCACGGCTGACGGGCACCCGGCGCTATACGATGATGATGGTTTCGGACGAGCTCCGTATCGGGCTGGTGACCGGCCACATTCCTATCTGGGACGTGCCGAAACGTGTGACTCGGCAGGCCATCCTGGAGACCCTTGACATTATTCACCACAGCCTGATCCAGGATTTCGGCATTGAGCGGCCCAAGATTGCCGTGCTTGGTCTGAATCCGCATGCGGGCGATGGTGGCGTACTGGGCCGTGAAGAAAATGAAACAATTATTCCAGCGCTGGAGGAAGCCCGGAAGCGGGGGTATCTGGCCTTTGGACCGTTCCCGGCCGATAGCTTCTTCGGTATCGGGGCCTATCGGCTCTACGATGCGGTAGTAGCCATGTACCATGATCAGGGTCTGATTCCGTTCAAGACGCTGGCGTTCGAAAGTGGGGTCAACTATACGGCCGGACTGCCCATTGTGCGTACTTCGCCTGACCATGGCACGGCTTATAACATCGCGGGACAGGGCAAAGCTTCACCCGGCAGCATGCGGAGTGCCATCTATCTGGCGATCGATATTGCCCGACGCCGCAAAGCGCGGCAACTGGCAACGACAACCGTTTCTTCAGCAGTGGCATCATGAGCACGGGAATTCGCGTGCAGGAAATCGTGCCCTACAGTCTGTTGGCCCGTGGCTATGACCAGGTCATGGATTATGTCGATTATGGGGCGTGGGCTCGCTATGTGCACGGCTTGATCCAGCGCTTTCTACCCGGAGCCCGATGTGTGCTTGAGCTCGGGTGTGGGACTGGCTCACTGGCGCTGGCACTGCAGCCGCTGGGTCCCTATCACTACCGGGCCAGTGATCGTTCGGAAGCGATGCTGAAAGTGGCCCGTGAAAAGGCTGCCCGGAGAGGTTGCTCTATTGTTTTCGAGCAGGCCGATTTCACCGACTACCGCGCCCCAGAGCCCGTCGACGTTGTACTGCTGCTCTATGACGGCCTCAATTATCTGCTGAAGCCCGAAGATGTTCGGGCGCTGTTTCGGTGTACCTGGCAGGCGCTGCGTCCCGGTGGCCTCTTTATCTTTGACCAGAGCACGCCCATGAATTCCCTGGCGCACGAAGCCGACTTTGACGACGCCGGCGAAACGGCGGCGTTCCGGTACGTGCGTCGGAGCCACTACGATCCGGAGCTTCGGTTGCACACCACGATCTTTGAACTGGAGGTGGACGGAAAGGTGTATCGCGAACGCCATCTGGAACGGGCCTATACGATGGACGAAATCTACGCATTGTTACGGGCCGAAAGCTTTCAGATCGAAGCGGCCTACGATAACTTTTCATTGCGTCCAGCTACTGAACGCTCCGAGCGCATTCACTGGGTGGTGCGTCGTCCTAAAGCAGCAAAGCCGTGATTGTCTTCCGAAACGTCAGTGTGTCGTATCCGTTGCCGGACGGGCAGCGGCGTCCGGTCTTTGAAAATCTTTCGTTTGAAATTCAACGCGGCGAGCACGTTTACCTGATCGGGCCTACCGGCAGCGGCAAAACCACGCTCATGCGGCTCATCTATATGGATCTGTTTCCGGAGGCGGGCTATTGCCAGGTAGGCGATTACCGTTCCGATCGCATTAAGCCGGCTGAGATCCCCTACCTGCGTCGCACGCTGGGGATCGTTTTTCAGGACTTTCAACTGCTGCCCGATCGCAATGTGTACGAAAACGTGGCCTTTGCGCTGTACGTGACGGGACGGCGAGGCGCTGAAGTAAAAACGCGTGTGTTGCAGGCCCTGACATTGGTAGGACTGAGCCACAAGCGGCGGCGCTATCCACACGAGCTCTCCGGTGGAGAGCAACAACGCGTGGTCATCGCCCGTGCTATTGTCAACGATCCCTGGATTTTGCTGGCTGACGAGCCTACAGGCAACCTGGATCCGCGCGTGGCAGATGAGATCATGGAGCTGCTGCTCAGCCTGCATCGCCAGGGAATGACGCTGCTGATGGCCACGCACGATTACCGGCTGGTTAAAAAATATCCGGCGCGCACGCTGGCCATTCTGAACGGGCAGCTTGTCGAGGTGGACCCGCACACGCTGTAACCATTCGCTTCCTTCCCGGGAGGTTTTTATATTAGGCCGAACTTCAGGATCCCGAGCAGGTGCCTCTGAGGTGCCAGCTCCAAAAGCCTTCCCGAGAAAACCAACGCCCACAAGTAGCATGGAGCTTTTCAGCCATATTATCGAACAGCTAAACAGTTTTCTGGCGCCGATTCTGGTAATTGGGCTGCTGGGTGCCGGACTGTTTCTGACGTTGCGTCTGCGGTTTATTCAGCTACGCAAACTGGCACATGGCTTTGCCGTAGCCTCCGGAAAGTACGACAACCCGGAGGAGCCTGGCGACGTGCCTCACTTTCAGGCACTGACGACGGCCCTTTCGGCGACGGTAGGCATCGGTAACATTGCAGGGGTGGCGATTGCCATTCACGTAGGTGGCCCCGGGGCGCTGTTCTGGATGTGGGTAACGGCCTTTCTGGGGATGGCAACCAAGTACAGCGAGGTGACGCTGGCGCTGCACTACCGCGTGCCCGTTGATTCGGACGGCAAGGTCTGGGCTGGGTCGGTGGCCGGCGGCCCCATGTACTATATCGAAAGAGGGCTGGGCTGGAAGCCGGTGGCCATCTTTTTCGCCTTTATGCTGATGATCACCTCGTTTATGACGGGCAACGCCATCCAGGCCAATACGATAGCCACCCAGGTGCGTGAGACCTTTGGTATAGAGACCTGGATCACCGGCCTGATTACGGCAACGCTGGTAGGTCTGGTAATCATCGGCGGCATCCGGCGCATCGGTGCTGTGACAGGCGTGCTGGCGCCACTCATGGCCGGGCTGTATGTAACCGGTGCCTTGCTGATCATCTTTGCCAACCTGGAGCACGTGCTGCCAGCTTTCGGGACGATCTTCCGCGAGGCCTTCAATCCCACGGCCGGAGTGGCTGGCACCGGTATGGGGCTGCTGTTGACCACGTTGACCTATGGGGTGCAGCGTGGGCTCTTCTCAAATGAAGCCGGACAGGGCTCTGCACCGATCGCCCATTCCGCAGCCAAAACGGACGAACCTGTCTCCGAAGGCGTGGTGGCGCTGCTGGAGCCGTTTATCGACACGCTGGTCATCTGCACAATGACGGGACTGGTCATCGTGATTACGGGTGTCTGGAATGAGCGCGTGCCTACGACGCTGCCGCTGAACGACGTGAACATCACTTACGTGACCGGGAACGATGAGGTCGGCTATACGCGGGTAGCCACGCCCGATTCGGTGCGGTACGTGGATGGGCGTCCGGTGGAGGGACAGCCACAACTGGCTTATTTCGAAGTGGGCGTGCCCCGATTGTTCATCGATGAAGCACAAACGCGGCCCTTCACGGGCACCATCTATCCGCTACAGGCCAGGGCCCAGAGCGAAGAGGGGCAGGTATATACCCGGCTCTACGGCGATGCGGTGCGCAGCAGTGCGCCGTTGACCACATTGGGCTTTGAGCGCGGCCTGTCAGAACTGGGGCTTGGCGGCGTAGGCCGTTACATTGTGCTCCTGAGTGTCTTGCTGTTTGCGATCTCAACGGCGATCTCCTGGAGCTACTATGGTGACCGCTGCGCCTACTATCTGTTCGGTACGAAAGGTATCCTGCCGTACAAGATGGTCTTCCTGATCATGCATTTTCTGGGAGCCGTTGTGGCCGTTACCACGGTATGGGACGTGGGCGACGTGGCGCTATCGCTGGTAACGCTGCCGAACGTGATCTCGCTGGTGCTGCTTTCCGGCACCCTCAAGAAGCTCACCGATAGCTACTTTGAGCGCCAGCCCTGGAAAGAAGACTACGAAGCGCATCGACGCTGGGTAGAAGAACGCCGTCGGAAAAAACTGGGGGCTGCAAAGCGTGAACCATGAGCGCATTGATTGTCGTCGATCATCCGCTGCTCAAGCGCGATCTGACCCTGCTTCGACAAAAAGAGACCACACATGGGCAGTTTCGACAGATCGTGGCTGAGGCGGCTGCCATCCTGGCTTATGAAGCGATGCGGGACCTGAAGGTGACGCCCATGGCGATCGAAACCCCGCTGGAACCGACCACGGGCTATAAGTTGGCCGAAGAGATTGTCGTCGTGCCCATCCTGCGGGCCGGGTTAGGCATGGTCGATGGCTTTGTGCGCTTTGTGCCGGAGGCGCGTATCGGCCATCTGGGCATGCAACGCGACGAGCGCACCAAGCAACCGGTCGATTACTACAGCAACATCCCCGGCGGCATTGAAGCGGCGCGGGTGTTTGTGGTCGATCCGATGCTGGCCACCGGAGGCAGTGCTGTGCAGGCCATTCATCATTTAAAAACGCACGGGGCTCGTCGCTTCACGTTTGTCTGTTTGATTGCGGCACCAGAAGGCATTCGTGCGCTTCAGCAGGCGCACCCGGACGTGCGCATTGTCACGGCCGCTGTGGATCGAGGACTCGACGAAAACGCCTTTATTCGGCCTGGCCTGGGCGATGCCGGCGACCGCATCTTTGGAACCGGAAGCTGAAGCCCGTATGCGTGCACGTGTGATCGTCTGGCTGGTTTTTCTGATCGGGTTGGTGCAGCGCGCGGAGGCCCAGCCGCAGCTTCAGGTGCCCGATCCGGTGCTGAAAGGACTCCCCTTTACGGTGACCGTGGAAGGGCTGACGCCTGATAGCGGCTACGTGCTGCAGGTAGAAGGACGCACCTATGCGCTGACGTGGGCCGACGGGACATGGCGGGCTGATAGCGTGTGGGTACGACAAAGCGGCTGGGTTCCGATAGTACTGGTGCAGGGGGAGCAGGTGGTGGCCCGGGCCAAGGTGCGGGCGCTGCCAGGCTGGACGTCGATTCTGCCGCCGTTGCTGGCCATTCTGATCGCGCTGCTCTTTCGACGTGTGATTCCCGCTCTATTTCTGGGCATCTGGCTGGGCGCCTGGCTGGTTGTTGATGTGTCGCTGGCCGGACTCTGGAAAGGGCTGCTCGACGCGTTTGACGTGTACATCCGCAGTGCGCTGGCCAATCCTGACCATGCCGCCATTGTATTGTTTTCGCTGATGATCGGGGGCATGGTGGGGATCATCTCAAAAAATGGAGGTATGCAAGGCGTGGTGAACTGGATCGTGCGCTGGGCCAGCGATCCGCGTCGCGGTCAACTGTCTACCGCCGTACTGGGACTGTTGATTTTTTTCGATGATTACGCCAACACGCTGGTGGTCGGCAACACGATGCGCCCCGTCACCGATCGCCTCCGTATTTCCAGAGAAAAACTGGCCTATATCGTCGATTCGACAGCCGCTCCAGTAGCCGCCTTAGCCTTTGTTACAACGTGGATCGGCTATGAAGTTGGATTGGTTGGAACGGCTGTAGCACAAATTCCCGATTATAACGAAAGCGCCTATTCGATTTTCCTGAATTCCATTCCTTACAGCTTCTATCCCTGGCTGGCGCTTCTCTTTGTATTTACAGTGGCCTGGACGCAGCGTGACTTCGGGCCCATGTACCGCGCGGAGATACGCGCCCGGACGACCGGACAGGTGCTGGGACCTGACGCCCGCATTGACGAGGCCGCCGCAGAAGGCCGAGAGTTCCGCCCTCCCGAGGACAAACCCCATCGCGCCCGCAATGCCCTCATTCCTATTCTGGTGCTGTTTGTCTCTGTGCTGGGGGGGCTGTATGCTACCGGCGAGGGAGAAACGCTCCGGGAAATTATCGGGAGTGCCGACTCGTACCGCGCACTTATGTGGGGCTCGCTGCTGGGCGTGCTCGCGGCTGCTGTTCTCTCGATCGGTCAGCGGATCCTGACGCTCGACGAGACCATGGAGGCCTGGTATGCCGGGCTGCGTTCTATGTTTTTTGCCATGATCATCCTGCTACTGGCCTGGGCGCTTTCGGCGATTACCGAGGAGCTGCGCACGGCTCAGTACCTGTCGTCGGTGCTCAGTGAGCGGCTGGCACCGGGGCTGGTGCCAGCGATCGTGTTCGTGCTCTCGGCGGCCACAGCCTTCGCCACCGGTACCAGCTGGGGAACGATGGGCATTCTGCTGCCGCTGGTCGTGCCGCTGGCCTGGCACGTGCTGGCGGCCAGCGGGCTGCACACCGAAGCAGAATACCATCACATTATCTACTCGACCGTCTCGGCCGTGCTGGCCGGTGCGGTCTGGGGCGACCACTGCTCGCCGATCTCTGACACGACGATCCTTTCGTCCATGGCTTCCGGCTGCGACCACATCGAGCACGTGCGTACGCAGCTACCCTATGCGCTTTTTGTGGGCATTGTGGCCGTGCTACTGGGCACGTTGCCGACGGGCTTCGGGTTGCCCTGGTGGATGGCCATGCCCGTGGCCGCTGCCGTGCTGCTGCTCGGCCTGCGTCTGATGGGCAAGAAGGTGCCGGGGGCGCCCGAACCGGTGCAGAAGGGCGAATGATGGGCAGCAATCCGGAGCAAAGGGCGTAATTCTGAGAAATAGAATCTTACCGGGCAATGCAGGGACGGCGATTTCAAAGCGATCCGGCATGCAAAGAGCAGGTCTCGCCGTGCTGAAGAAAGCCCTGGAGCAAAGCATAAGGTAGTACTTGCTTACATTTTGGGGACTTTTCTGGAAACGCGGCCCTTTCACGATGTTGATGTGGATCTCTATGTGACCGAAGAATCCCGGATAGGCCCGGAGGTGCTGGATGGGGCGATGGAGCTGGAACCGACGCTGGCGCAGTCTGCCAGAAGGTGTTTCCCGGTAGACGTCTGCATCCTCAACGACGTACCGGTCTCTTTCTGCGATCAGGTACTTCGGGGCAGGTTGCTGTTGCTGCCGTAACCAGGACAGATGGACGGACTGGGCGGTGCAGGTGGTAATGCGTTATTACGCGCTGTAGGTGGCAATAATGCTTCCAGAATATTCAGCAATCACGGGTGCGATTAGAGCAACTGCGTCCCCTGGTCGTGCGAATCCTTCCTACAGGACCAGGACGCGCGTGACATTGCCGCCTATTGTCTGCCATTCGCCATAGAGGATGCCATTCAACGTTACTTTCACATCTGGGCGTGATGATTGCATCAGGTCCCTGAAGCACATGCTGCGTGTTTTGCATGACGGGGCGAAGCGGGAATGATATCGCCCGCGTTGGGCCAGCGACTGCAGCGTATGGCCCGTTTTCGCAACGTCCTGGGGCATAGGTACGGGTCGGTGGATTCGAGCGCGCCTACGAAGTGCTCCAGAGGCATCTGAAAGAGCTGCGCGCATTCGTTCGAGCAGTCGGCGAGATTTTGTGAAGCAAGCCGCTCTTACGAAAACGAACCGGTGGCCCTGAGCTGTTCGAAAGAAATCCTTTGCTGCCTTTTTTCTTCCCCTGATAGACAGAAAATTTTTTCCACAGGAGGTTATGAAGCTATGCTGCACGGTGTCTATAGTATTATAGAAACCGTCGTGCTGGCTGAACCGATTGAAGAAGATGGCCGGACATCAGACCGGGGGGCGCGCGTTGCGCGGGCCGCAGATTCTGCGGCTGCAGCGGCTGCTGGAGTGGCTGCGCAGTGGACGCCCGCTTACGACAACGCGAGCCGCCCGGCACTTTGAAGTGTCGCGTCGCACCATTGCCAGCGACATTGAGTATCTGCGGCGGTTGGGCGTGCCGGTGGCCTATGATCGCCGGCGCCAGACCTACTATCTGGAGGAGCCGTTCACGGACAATCTGCCGCTGATTGCGATGGACCGGGCCGAGCTGGCCGCGTTTCTGGTGGCCCGGCTGGCCCTGGAGGCGTTTGGGGATACGCCCGATGCGACGTTGCTGGAGGCGGCCGTCGAACGGCTGGCAGCGCATCTGCCCGAGCCCATCCATGTGGATCCCGACACGCTCACGCGCACGCTGCGTTTTGAGATGGGGCCGCGTCCCCGCACGCCACTACGCTATCTGGAAGCATTGCGTCGCGCGGCGGTTGAGCAGCGGGTGGTGCACCTGCGCTACTATGCCAACTATGCGGATGCTGTCACCGAGCGGGATGTAGAGCCTTATGCGGTGGTGGCCTACCAGAGTCGCTGGTACTTGGTGGCCTACTGCCGGTTGCGAAAGGCCATGCGGGACTTCCGGATCGATCGCATTCGCCATCTGGAAGTGCGGGAAGAGACATTTACACGGCGGCCGGATTTCGACCTGGAAGCGTACCTGGGGCCCGCCTTTGGTATGCATCGGGATGAACGGACCTATGCCGTACACCTGCGCTTTTCCCCCTATCAGGCGCGCTGGATTCGGGAGGAGCAGTGGCATCCGAGCCAGGTGCTGGTCGAGCGGCCGGACGGTTCGCTGGACGTGCACCTGCAGGTAACCGGTCTGACCGACGTGGCGCGCTGGGTGCTCAGCTATGGGGCCGAATGCGAAGTGATCGGTCCGCCCGTGCTGCGCCATCGCATTGCCAGCGAAGCCCGGCGTATGGCCGAGCGCTACGGCGCGCCTGTCTATCGGGGTCCTCATACTCCCTCACATTCACGGACGACTCAGGAGAGGTAGCTATGCGTCTGCGTTTGTTTTTGACACCTGCCTGCGAGCCGGTACCGTTCACCTATCCCTACCGTCTGGCCGGGGTGCTGCATCGCTGGCTCGGCCAGAACGACTGGCACGACGGATTGAGCCTCTACAGCTTCGGCTGGCTGCAGGGTGGACGATTGGGAAAGGACGGCCTGTACTTCCCGAAAGGCGCCTTCTGGACGCTCAGTTTCTATGAAGGGGAGCAGGTGGAGCGGCTGGTGCGGGGCATTTTCCAGGATCCGACCGTAATTGCTGGAATGACGGTGGCCGAAGTGCAGGCGGTGCCGATTCCTTCGTTCGAAAGTCGGGTGGTGTTTCGGGTGGAGAGTCCGGTGGTGGCGCGGCGCGTGCGGGCTGATGGGGGGCGGGATTACTTGATCTGGGAGGATGAGACGGCCGACGAGGTGCTCACGCGCGTCTTTCGCCGCAAGCTGATGGCGGCCGGGTTGGGCCATCTGGCGCCGCAGGCGAGCATGCGTTTTGACCGCCGCTACCGGGGGGCCAAGACCAAGCTCGTGCGCATCAAGGGCATCGATCACCGGGGCAGCCTGTGTCCCGTGATCGTCGAGGGGCCGCCTGAGGCCGTGCAATTTGCCTGGCTGGTCGGGGCCGGCGAACTCACCGGCTGCGGCTTCGGCGCGTTGGGCGCCCCTGTGCAAAAAAGACCGAAGCAGCGGGGGCGGCATTCGCCTACTGTGTTAACGGGAAAGAGTATCTGACAGAGACATGGCGCGTATTACGCTTTCCTTGGACCGTCCCACAGGCAATTTCTGGATAGACACGGGACTGGTGGTGCTGATAAAGCAGTTTGGAGAAGGGGAGTATGACGTGGAAGAAATACGAGGTAAGCTTGTGAACCAGCTTGTGCAGAGGACGGGAAAATCCGGCGTCTATCTTGATCAAGTGACCGGTCAATTGCGTGAGTATGAAAAAGTGAACTGGGTTTATCCTACAAACCTTTTTATCAAGGTGGCTGGTCGTGCACCAAAAGTAAAGGTGCGAATTGATGGCAAAACAGAGACAGTTTTCACGCAGCCACCTGTATTTGATCTGAACCTTAAGCTGCGTAGGGGCCAAGATCCATGTGACATATGCGGTGAGGTGAAGCCTCTTACTGATGCCACGATGTGGATGTATCCTTTTGTGGTAGATCCAAAAAAGTTTGGGACATTTTATCCAGGCACAAAACGTGGGCTTAAACTCTGTGCTCGCTGTGCGCTGGCCGGATTGGCTGGGTATCTGGGCTGGTTATGGAAAGCACAGGGGAAAGATGCACTGCACTTCTTTGTTTTTCATACAGACCTACGAGAAATGAAACGTCTGCATGAAGAAGTGTTGCGTCCCCTACAGCTAGAGGGCGCACATGGTGGTACGGCACCGGTTGCTTTTGCCGGTCCTTATTTGCATGAGACAACGTTGGGATTATTACTGGCGCTCTTTGCACATGTACCTGCCTCTGATCGGCTCAGCGACGAAGCACGAAGGCTATTGGCTTCCCTGCTGGGAGCGACGACAGATGCGCCTACTAATGCGGTTACGCTATATGCAGTTACCGGAAAACCGGGACAGGCCTTCAACATGCAGGCGCTTCGGGAATTTTCTCGGTTGCAGCCGCTATATCGCCTCTATGAGCAGTGGCGTCAGCAACTCCAGGCAATAGCACCGGACCCACATCAGCAGCTTGTTCGGGCGTTATCGCAATTTCAGCAAAGGCGAGATAACAATACAGAGACACTCTGGCGTGACAGGATTGCCCGTGCGATTCTGGAATTTGACGATCCCTTACCGTTTGTCGAGCAATTCCTTTTTGACGTGCGGGCGCGTGAGGAGAATCCTCGGCCGCTTGTTTCTGGGACGCTTGACGTCTTGAACCATTACATAGAGGAGGTACTCGGTATGGAGCAAGAATTCAGACGCACGCTGGCAGGCTTCGGCCATGCGCTGGGTGCTGAGGCCCATGAGCACAACGAAATGGGCCTGCTCTATAGCCTGCGCAATGCAAGAAATCCGGAGGACTTTCTCCGGGTGCTGAACGACGCACAATTTCGGCTGGAGATCACCGTGCCGGAAGCCTTGCTTCAGCTGGAACGTGGCGAGCGCATCGCCGGGGTGCCTTGGGGGCGGGTGAAAACGCTGCTCGCCATCTACGCCATGAATGCCTACCTGCGCAGAGACGCACCACGGATGGAAACGTCGCAACCAACTGAACAGGAGGAGTAACCATGAGCCGGGCTATTGCAATTGGCTATCTGGCAAGAGTATCCGCGGGAAACATCAACGCCTCGCACACCGAAGGCAACGTGGTGGTGACCAAGAAAGTCACGTTGCCGGACGGCAGCATGGTACCGTATATCTCCGGACAGGCCATACGCCGCATGCTGCGAGACCGCCTGGCCGACCTGGGATACACACTTTCAGACCCTTTTGCGACGGTAAGCGGGCAGGAAGTGACGCCTCCTGGCCGTCCGTGGGAGTTTGTAGATGAAGATCTGTTCGGGTACTTGGATCCTTCTGGAGGACGGCGCCGCACCTCGCCCGTTCGAGTGTCGGCTGCGGTGGGATTGTTTCCGTTCCAGGGCGATCGCGACCTGGGCACACGCTCTTTTGAGCGTTTTGGAGAAGCGATGGAGGCCGGAGGTAATATGTTTGAAACCGAGCTATATGCCAACCTTTTCAAAGGAACCTTGCTGATTGAGCTGGACCGA
>Ga0256839_1000990_pt1 | contig 35807 bp, 10 predicted proteins | sample 354166metaG_FD_185968 | JGI IMG/M metagenome (GOLD analysis project Ga0256839, IMG submission 185968) | Hydrothermal vent microbial communities from Mid Atlantic Ridge, Atlantic Ocean - 354-166 | ecosystem: Environmental > Aquatic > Marine > Hydrothermal vents | place: Atlantic Ocean: Mid...
TCGGGCGCGCCACCCGCTTCGCTCGTGTCCCGCCCACCTGTCGGATTTCCAGCCCCTTCGGGGCGTTCGCCGTGCTGCGTTCGTCCACTGGACGAACGGTCCCGGCTCACCCTCTCGGGCGCGCCACTCGCTTCGCTCGTCTCTTTCCGCTGGAGCGGCAACTGGCCGCGAACGTCTCTGGTTCTCAACATCGCTGCGCGCCGAGGGGTGCGTCCTGCATTCCGATATACGGAAGGGGTGCCTGCGGTATGTCGGAAAAACATGTGCCAAGATGGCGGGCGAAGTGGAAATGGAGCTATTTTCAGGCTGATTCCATTGCTGAGTGACGGGTATGTAACCAGCACGATCACTGGCTGCCTGATTGGCATACGGGCCAAACCCCGAGGTCAAGAGTCAATGCGCTGACTATGGCCTGGGGCAACGGCAGGCGCGCGGCCAGCCGTTCGGCTTCTAATCCACTTGCGGGGGGGCGTGCACCGCCCATGGTGATGCCGAACCATTGTTCGCGATCCGTCACCACCCGGTACTTCTTCTCGTCCTGGGTGCCCCCGATGTAGGGGAAGTACACATGGATGGGTCTGCCGGACAGCTCGGCCTTGGCGCCGATACGGTCGATGCGGCCGGTGCGCTGTTCCAGCACACTGGGGTTCCAGTCCAGGTCGTGGTGGATGACATGGCGGCAGGCCATCTGCAGATCCACGCTTTCGGCCATGACGCTGCTGCCGATGAGGATCTCGGGATAGAAGGGCGTGTTGAAGGCCAGCATGACAAGGCGGCGGGACTCCGGCTTGCTGCCGCCATTGACCAGGCGCACGTTGGCGACTAGCCGGTGGGCAGCCGCCCTTTCGTCCTCGGCGAAACCACTCGTGTCGGTGTGGAATCCCGTCTGGATTCTGCCGAGGGCCTCGAGGTATTCGCGGCGCTCCTCGCTGCCGCAGCGCTCGCCGAGGTGGGCGCAGAAATTGTCCACCAACGCCCGGAGCTGGAGACCGGAGGCCCCGGGGTGCTCGAAGGCCTCGTGAAGCCAGCGAGGATTGAGCGGGCGCGACAGATCCGTGTAGCGCAGCAGGAAGGTGGGGGTTCGCAGGAAGCGGGCGAGGATCTCCTCGATGCGCTTCGGGTGGTCCGGGTCTTCGGCGAGGGCCGGATGGTTTCGCACCATCCCGGCCACGATCTCCGCCAGCGCCCTGCGCACGGGGCGTCCCGGATCGAAGTGATCACCGATGTTCCTGAGGCGGCGCTCGAGTTCTCCAGCGGGGCATCGGAGCTGCTGCAAGGCGGTCTCATCGACCCATTCCAGCACTCGGCGGGAAAGATGCCGGCGCAACGCTTTGCCCGTTTCCACATAGTGGCAGAAGATCAGCACCTTCTCGCCGCGCGTCCAGAGTGTCATGGCGAGGTCGATCACCGGTCCCAGCTTGGGATGTGCCTCGGCCGACAGCGCTTCCCGGTTCCTCACCGTATTATTGATATGACTCTGATACCAGCGAAGCCGGTCCTCGGCGGACTGGGTGTGGAGTGGCAGCTCCGAGGTCTCGTCGCGCCGGGTGTCGAGGAAGGCCTCGTAGCTCGAGGCCAAGCCCTCGGCGAACACCGGTGCGCGTGCATCCTTGAGTGCTGCCATGCGGTTTGCCAGGAGGAAGGGCAGGGTGTGCCCGGCGCGCACTTCCAGGCCCGGTCCGTGTACGTCACCGGTGCCCTGGGGCTCCGCCCGCAGGGCATCCCCCGTGAAGCGGCGGCGGCGCGGCGGTCCCCCCGGGGCGAGGTGCTGGGGACGCACATGACGCACTACCCAGGGGCGCAAGGCCGTCTGGGCCTGGTGCAGGGCGTGCCTGGCATCGTCGAATCGCGCGAGCACCTCCCCTGCCAGTGGGTAGTCGCCTGCCATGCGCTCCAGGGTGCTGCGCCAGTCATCGTCCAGGGAGCCGGCCTGCAGCACCCGCGCCGGTTCCAGGGTGCCCCATTTGTCCTCCAGTGCCACGGCGGCGATCCGCGCGGCGTCCAGCAGATCACGGAGCCGGTCGATGTGCTCCCGGTGTTCGTGCATGCCGCCCGGCGGGGCCCGCTCCCCGGACCAGCGGATGCTGGCGAAGCGCTCCAGCACGTGGCACAACTCCTCGTGTCCCAGCTGGAAGGGCGTGGCCGTGAGGAACAGCATGCGCTCGAAGACCTGGGTGAGTGCCCCCTGGGCGAAGCGCCGAGCCGGGGTCTCCTCGTCCTGCTCTTGGAACAGGCCCGCCAGGCGGGTGCCGCCGTGGCGCAGGTGGTGTGCCTCGTCCATGATGAGCAGCGGCAGTTTCAGATGCATGCCGTTCAGGCAGGCGCCCCATATTCTGAGCAGCTCGTCCGACAGGGCGCGGCGAATCGCCTGCAGGCGCCGGTTCAAGGTCTTGGAATGACGGCGGGGCATGGAGGCCAGCAGGGCCTGCAAGGGGGAGAGGTCGATGCGCTGGAGGACTTCCACGACCGCCTCGGGCACCGGGTCGTCGTTGTCCGCCGGGGCATGACCCGCCCGGGTCAGCACCTTCAGCCAGCGGGCCGGCGGGGCATCGAGCAGCGCTTCCCACACCGCCGGGGGGATGCGGAGATGCTCGCAACGCAGCAGCCGCGGCGCGAACCTGGCCACCGCCCGCTTCAGCCCCCTGTCCCGGTTCCAGAGCAATGCCTGCCTGAGCAGGGCATAGCGGGTGAAGACATCCCGCACGCGCCGGTTGAACAGGCCATGGGGCACGAGGACCATGGCGCAGCGCCGCTCGGGCGGGTCGTCGAGCAGCTTGAGAAAGGGCACGGGATACTCGGCCTTGCCGATGCGAAAGTGCCTGGCGAGCGGCTCCGGCAGGCAGCGCTCCCGGAACACCTGTGCATCCCGGTGCCATTTCTCGAGCACCCCTGGGGGACACATGACGACCACCGGCCCGGGGCGCCGGCCCGGCCCCAGGGCGACCGATGCCGCTACCGCCAGGGCCACGAAAGTCTTGCCCATGCCGACCTCGTCGGCCAGGATCACACCGGGCTGGTGTTCGAGGCGCTCCAGCAGGACCCGGGCGGTGTGGGTCTGGCGCTGCGCATCTTCTGGTCTGACCCGGCCCGTCACGTGCAGGTCGATGGCCGGCTGGAGGGGATAGTGCCAGCCCATCAGCGCTTCCTCCCCATCAGGCGCCCGGCTTCCGCCTGCGCCGCCGTCACATAATGTCGGAGATCGGCGTCGGCCACTTCGGACAGGCTCCCGGCCTGGGCCAGGATGTCTTCGATCACCGGCAGCAATGCCGCCCTCATGGTGTCTGTCCCCAATGCCCCGGGTTGTGTCTGCGGCTGGACATGGGCCAGCTCCAGGGCCAGCTCCGTCAGCACGAAGGCCTGCTCGGCCGAGGCCAGCGCACGGTTGCCATGGGCGGCGATCTCCCGCTGGAGGGCCCGGGCCAGGGCGAGGGGGCCGATGGGACCGTGGACGCGCCAGTGCAGGCCGCCCTCCGTGTAGACGGGGCGCTCCAGCCGTTCTCGCAGGGCGGACAAGGCCCAGCTCACCCGACGGATGCGCTGCAGCATGAAATGCCGGGTATCCACCCGGGCATGGAAGTCCACCATAAGCGGGGGCCGGGACTGTCCATCGTCACGGGCATACCGTCGCCAGGCCGCCAGGATGCGATGCAGGGGGCGGGCGCTGGTCAGGGCATGGATCAATGTGTCCAGATCCAGGTTCCTCAAGGCCTCGATCTGGGGCAGGACTGATTGATCCTCCACCTCCACGGGCCACCAGGCAGGCCGTTCGACATCCGGCCAGCGCACCTCCAGCCCCGAGGGCGGGGGGCTGTCGTCGGCCCAGGGCAGTGTGATGCGCTCGGGGGCGCCACGCGCGCGCCAGGCCTGCTCATCGATCAGCAGCTGTGCCGGTGATTCCGTACTTACGACCCAGCCTGCCGGCAGGCCGGCATGGGGATGAAATGCCAGTCGCAATACCTGCTGTTCTCCTTCCCTGCTCAGAACGGCCTTGCCAAAGCCCTGGGGCAGTGGGGGTGGCATACTCTCCTCCTGCGCTGTTTCGTCGGGGAGCGGTTGCCAGTCCCATAAGCGGCAGTCGCCAGGGATGGGCTCGGTCGAAACCACACCCGCTGCGAGCAGCCGGGCACGCTTGCGCGCCTTGCCGCGGCTGGCAATGTAGAGCAGGTTGGCCTCGTAATTGCGCCGGCGACCGATGCCCAGCCCGGCCGAGGTGAAGTTGCTCGAACCCACCATCAGGGCCTGCCAGCCATGACCCGAGAGTCCCACGGTCTTGGCATGCAGGGGCCGGTGGACCGGGGCCCGCTCTTCCTCCAGGTCGTCGATCACCCGGTAGAAGGCATCCTGCCCGCCCCATGAGGTGTCCAGCAGGTGGCGGGGGGCATGGAGCTGGACGGGTTGCTGGGCCTCATCCGGGAGTCGCGCTGGTACACACCACTCGATTTGGGCGTCATCGCCCCGGGCCAGCCATTCCCTCAAGCGGCGCGCGGGCAGGTTCTGGCGGGCCTGCGGCGGATCGAAGAAGGGACTGGTTACCCGCGCCTGGACGGGCGGGCTTTCCACACGCCGCTGCCACAAGGATTCCAGCTGCTCCAGCACATCGGGACCCTCGGGCGCCAGGAGTACCGGGTGCACGCCCTGATCCTCGGCGCTGCCCCAGTCCGCCGCAAGCTGCTCGGCCCGCGCCAGCAATGCACGGCAGCGTTCGGTGCCCGGGCCGTCCCCGGTGTTTTCGATCAGGTCCTGCAGCAGGGCGAGCACCGGCGGCAGGGCGGTGCGCGGGGCGGTACTGCCTTCCCGATAGTCGAGCACGCCGACGACCTCCTGATTGCGTCGGCAACCGTCCTCGGTGAGATTCGCCGAGCCGATCACCAGGCGCAGATGATGGCTCCACACGAGCAGCCAGATCTTGGCGTGCATCACGCCGCGGGTGAGCCGCACCGGCAACAGGTCCCAGTGCAGGCTGCGGCACCCGCGGCAATGGTGGGCATCGACCAGCGCCGCCTTGCAATCCACCGAGGCCAGGCGCTCCTCACGCTCGATCAGCCAGGCGATGTCGTCGGTGCCGGGATCCGATTCCATGCCGACGAAGCGCGCCAGGCACTCCTCCTCGAACAAGGCGGCGGAGAAGGTGTAGCTCGTGGCCAGGCAACCTATGGCCGCGCCGGCATCCGTGGGCGCTTGCCACAGGTCGAGCAGCGGCATCTCGCCTTCACGCCGGGTGCTGCTCATGACTCGGCCCGCCCGAGGTATTCACAGAATCGGCGCAGGGGGTGCGACCGGTACTGATTGACGAAGCGCAGGCTGTCTCCAGACGCTGGGGTCTCCGAAAGACGATAGCGCGGGCGGACCAGGACTCGGTCGTCTGCGAAGCGCTCGATCCAGGGCGCCTTGCCCTCGGGCGGTTTCTCCGCCTGGATGCGCTCATGGTGCGAGATCAGACGATCCAGCCAGCGGCTGGCCGGACCCGTCGCTTCGGCGAGGGATGCGAAGCGCTGCTCGAAGGCCTCCACCAGCCCGGGAAGATCCAGGCGCTCCAGCGCCCGGGCACTGGCCTCGTACCACGGTCCGACCCGGGCGCTGGCTTGTGAGATGGGGGGTGCCTTGGCCAGGATCTTCAAGGGGACAGGGTGCGGCTGGGCCGCCCACAGAACCGACTTGAAGGCCTGCTGGATCAGGGCGCCGAAGCGTTCATAGGCCTGCACGGCCTCGAGCCACAGGCGGATGTCCGCCGTGGGCGCCTGCCCCAGCAGCCAGGCCATCACGCCGGCTTCGCCCTGTGCTGCCAGTATCTGTCCGGCCGCCGCCGTGCTCAGCCGGTCGAGGAACCAGCCCCGTTCTCCCTGATGACCCGCTTCGTGCAGCAGCAACCAGATGCGGTCACACACCGGTGGCCCCATGGCATAGGCGGACAGGTTGAGGGTCAACCGTTCCACATCACCGGGATTCATCCTCCGGGTATGGCTGGCGGCCAGGCCTGCCTCCACCAGCGCGCGCAAGCGGTGTCTGAAGTCCACGCCAGGCCCTGTCCCGGAGATGAATCCCCGCAGGTTGCACTCTACCGCCCAGATATGCAGCAACTCGGCGCCCGCTTCGAGCAGCAGACCGTCGGCGTCGATCAGGCCCAGCGACGTCGCCAGGGTCCGGTAGACACCCTGGAGACCGAACACCGAGGGTGTCTTGAGATAGTTGGAGGCGCCGACAGGCTCACCGCGTTCGATGGCCTGCCTCACCTTGTTGCGGCCGGGCAGGGCGGCAAGCGATTCATCCAGTCCTGCGCGGATCAGGGCCTCCACCAAGTACCACTCGTAGACCATGGCGGGTGGGCTCTTGCCGTCTGCGGCCACCCGCTCGGCCTCGAAGCCATCGTCCACCCACGCACCCACGCAGACCGCCACCAGCCAGCGGGGGTCCACCTGCCGTTCGCGCACTCCCGGAATCATGTGTACCGCCAGGCGTTCGGCGATCAGGGTCAGACCCAGCGGATCCAGCGTGCCCTCGGCCGTCAGCGCGGGATCCCAGGCGGATCGAAGTGGAACGAGTAAAGAGGCAAGGGGCTGCATGGGGGGATTATAGGTCTGTGTTTGTCAAGAATGGCTAAGCTGATTGTTTTTATTATCGGGCGATTTGGTAATCAAGCCAAAAGCACTGGCTGCGCCTTCACGCCTCAGAGTGCTTGCCCCATTCCCAAAATGGGCATTAGAATGCCCTAAATGGGCATAACAACCTCCACCAAGAAAACGCCCCTTCACCGTCGAAAGACAGGTGGGCCTTCCCCAGATTTACCTCGCAATCTTGCCAATGCCTTGTTTACCACCACCCAGCAGCGCGTGCTGGCATTGCTGTTTGGCCAGCCTGAGCGTAGTTTTTATGCTTCGGAGCTTATCGCACGAACACGGTCAGGTTCTGGTGCTGTGCAGCGTGAACTCAAACGTCTTGTGTCATACGGCTTGGTGACAGTCAGGCCCATCGGTAATCAGAAGCATTACCAGGCCAATCCCAATTCGCCGGTATTCAATGAACTCCGCGGCTTGGTGAAGAAAGCCCTATGCGCGGAAAGCCTGAAACCTTCAAGCTCCAAACAGACACGGAGAAAAAGACTGGCTGTGAAAGATCGGGAAATGGAGTAATCCCATGGATATCTTCGAATTTCGCAACAGGATCATCGACGACTACCATGCTTTTGCAAGAAGTTTTACCCGGGTTCGTGCCAAGGATCTCAAGGAATATCTGAACGACCTTTACGATAAACAATATTTCTGGCCCGCGCCCCTAGTTCAGCTCAACCCGCGATTTGTCCAGGGTCGCAGCATCGAAAAGATGGTCCATGCCAGGGTCTTGCACCCCGAATGCGCGCAAGTTTTTCGTATCGGAAAGGAAGAGGGTAACGTCGGTCGGACCCTCATCCTACACAAACATCAAGACGATGCAATTGAAATCGCAAGTACCCATAGTAACTACGTGCTTACAACCGGAACGGGCTCTGGCAAGTCACTGAGTTACTTTGTACCCATCGTCGACCATGTTCTTAAACAGAAAGAATCGAATCCGGCGCCCGGAATCAAGGCCATCGTCATCTATCCGATGAATGCCTTGGCAAACAGCCAGACCGATGAACTGAAGAAATTCCTCAAGGCGGGATATCCCGCTGGGGGTGAACCCGTCACCTTCGAGCGTTACACCGGACAGGAGAGCCAAGAGGAACGCGAAGCCATGGCGGCCAACCCTCCGGACATCCTCCTCACCAACTTCATGATGCTCGAACTCATCATGACCCGCCAGGACGATACCGACAAAGCGATCGTGCGCCATGCGAAAGGGCTCCGCTTTCTGGTGCTGGATGAACTGCACACCTACAGAGGACGGCAAGGTGCGGACGTTGCCCTGCTCGTGCGTCGGGTGCGTGAGGCGCTGAATCCGGATCTGATCTGTGTCGGAACCTCGGCCACCATGGCCAGCGAGGGTGGTATAGGTGAAAGGAAAAAAGTCGTGGCCGATGTGGCATCGAGGTTATTTGGTAGCCCGGTAAGTTCAGACCATGTCATCATGGAGGCACTGGAACGTGTGACAGCGGGCACGCCGAACCAGACGGCCTCCATGCTAGCATCGGCAATCCAGCAAGGCGTGTCGCCCGGTTTGGATATCGATGCACTGAAACGCCACCCTGTCGCCATCTGGGTGGAAACCCAGCTTGGCCTGCAAGAGGAAGAAGGCCGTTGGGTGCGAGCCAAGCCGCGCTCATTGGACGAAGCCGCTGGCATGCTCGCCGAGGCAAGTGGTGTAGATAAGGCTCGTTGCCTGGATTACCTGCGTGATTTTTTGCTGCTCTCCCAACAAAAGGGCCTTTTTGCTTTTCGTCTGCATCAATTCATATCCGGCGCTGGCGATCTCTATGCCACGCTTGAGGCACCTGGAACACGTTATATTGATATATCCGGCCAACAGGTCCAACCTGGACACCGCGACAAGCGCCTTTTCAATGTCGCTTTTTGCCGGGAGTGCGGGCAGGAGTATCATCCCGTGTGGGCGCAGCAGCAGCACGATGTGTTGACCCACATCGAGCCCCGCGAACTGGATGACCGGACACGGGACGACGATTCGGCGGCGTTCGGACTCTTCATGCCGGACCCCGACTGGATATGGGATGCGGAAAGCATCGACAGTTATCCGGAACTGTGGATCGATTTCAGTCGTGACGAGCCGCGTATCAAGCCGCATTTCAAGAAATACCGACCGCGCCCGATTCGGGTTTCCACCGAAGGCCATGTCGGTGAGGAAGGCTTGCCCGGCTGGTTTATTCCGGGAAACTTGCGATTTTGCCTGCATTGTGGCGTCAGTTATCACACCCATAGCAAAGAATCAGCGCGCCTTAGCGGATTGAGCAGCGAGGGCCGCAGTTCGGCCACTACGGTGCTGACCTTATCCGCATTGCGTTACATGCTCCTGGATGCAGGAGACCTCCCCGAGCACGCCCGCAAACTGTTGGGCTTTACGGACAACCGGCAGGATGCATCGCTTCAGGCGGGGCATTTCAATGATTTCATACAGGTGCTTTTGCTACGCGGCGCCCTCCTGTCGGCGGCCAAACGGGCCACTCTGCAGGAAAGCCGCCTCAGTGATCGTAACCTCACTCAGAGCGTTTTCGAGATGCTGGGCTTCGGCAGCGATGATGTCGAAGTGCGGCGGGAATACATGTCCAATCCTGAAGCCATGGGTCCGGCGCGCCGGCGCGCCGAGGACGCCATGCGCGATGTCCTGGGTTACCGGCTCTATTACGATCTGCGGCGTGGCTGGCGCTTCACCAATCCCAATCTCGAGCAGCTGGGACTGCTGAGCATCGACTACGAGGGGCTGGACGAGGCGAGCCGAGAAGGCGCCTTGTGGACCGATGCGCATCCGCTTCTGGCCAATGCCAGCCCAGAGGTCCGGCGCAGCATCATGAAACAATTGCTGGACACCATGCGCCAGGCCCTGTGCATCAAGACGCGCTATCTGGATCGGGCCGTGCTGGAGCAGATCCAGCAAGCCAGCCATAACTATCTAAGGGAGCCCTGGGGCTTTACCGAGGACGAGCGCCCAGAATACGCGAACTATCTGGTTCCCGGCCCAAAGCGCCAGAATGGCGATCCACAGGTTGTGCCCCTATCGGTCCGTTCCAACTTTGGCAAGGCCCTGCGCAAGCCCAACACCTGGGGTGGGGTCACAAAGGATTTCCCGCAGCGCTTCGACGAGGCGGTATTCGAACAGATTCTCTCGGACATGCTGCGGGCAGCGGAACGATACGGTTTCATCGAAGAGGCGCGTCTCGACCGTGGTGTCAAAGGTTACCAGGTCGTGGCGGATGTCTTGCAATGGGAAGTGCCTCAGGCAGAGGAGAGCATGCCCACCGGCGGGAACCGTTTCGCCAATCGGTACTTTCGTAGCCTGTACAGCAATATTGCAGCTTACCTGGATCAAGGGGGGCGTACTCTGTTTCGCCTCGAAGCCCGCGAACATACTGCGCAGGTGGACCCCGCGGACAGGGAGGAGCGGGAGGAACGTTTCCGCCGAGCGCAGCTCCCGGTCCTGTTCTGCTCGCCGACCATGGAGCTGGGTGTGGACATCGCGGAACTCAACACCGTCTACATGCGCAACGTCCCACCGACACCGGCCAACTATGCCCAACGCAGTGGCCGGGCCGGCCGCTCGGGGCAGCCGGCGCTGGTGTTGACCTATTGCGCGGCGCGCAGTCCCCATGACCAGTATTTTTTCCGGGAACCGGCCCGTATGGTGCAGGGGCAAGTCAATCCGCCCACGCTGGACCTGTCGAACGAAGATCTCATCCGCAGCCACCTGCATGCGGTATGGCTGAGCGAAACCGGCCAGAAACTTGCCAACTCCATAGCCGACATTCTGGAGATGGAGCGGGGCGACCGGCTGCCGCTCCGCGCCGACCTGGCTCAAACGCTGGACGCGGAAAGCGCCCGGCAGCGCACTGCGCGCCGGGGGGTGCGCATTCTAGGCATGTTGTCCGACGAACTGGGGCCCGACAAAGCCCCCTGGTATCACGAGGAATGGCTGGATCAGACTGTTCGCGGCGCCTTTCGCGCCTTCGACAAGGCGCTGGAACGCTGGCGCAATCTCTACATTGCCACCACGCGCCAGATGAATCAGGCGCACCAGATCCAGCTCAACGCCGCGGCCAGCGAAGCTGAACGTCAGGAGGCGGCGCGGCGCTACAACGAGGCGCGCACCCAACAGAACCTGCTGTTGCAGTCCAAACCGACGTTGAATTCCGATTTCTACACCTACCGCTATCTGGCCAGCCAGGGTTTTCTGCCCGGTTACAACTTCCCGCGCCTGCCGCTGATGGCCTTCATCCCGGCGCGCCGTGAGCGCATTGGGCGCGACAGTTTTCTCTCGCGCCCCCGCTTTCTGGCCATTTCCGAGTTCGGGCCCCTCAGCGTCATCTACCACGAGGGCAGCCAGTACCGGGTCCACAAGGTCATCATCGGTATCAGAGACGAAGAGGGTGCGGACTCGAGCCACGGGCTGCCGACGCGCAGCGCCCGCCTGTGTCCGGTCTGTGGCTATGGGCATTTCGGCGACCACAAGGATGACGAACGCTGCCACGCCTGCCATGCGCCCCTGGAAGGCGGGCTGACGCTGGCCACGCTCTATCGCGTGGAAAACGTCAGCGCCCGGCGCGCCACGCGCATCACCTCGGACGAAGAGGAACGGCTGCGGCAGGGCTATGAGATGCAGACCACGCTGCAATATGCTGTCGAGGACGGCAAGCAGCAGGTCGTCAAGACGACTTTCGCGCACAATGATGAGCCGCTGTTGGAGATCCATTACGCACCCGCGGCCACGGTCTGGCGCATCAACCTGGGTTGGCGGCGCCGGCGCGAAAAGACCATCTACGGCTACAATATCGACGTCACCACAGGCTTCTGGGCCAAGGATGCGCAGGCGCCGGAAGACGAAGATGAACAGGCCGAAAAGCCGGTGAGCCAGGTCCAGCGCATCATTCCGTATGTCGAAGACCGCCGCAATGTACTGATCGTACACCCCGCCACCCCGCTCGACGAGACGGGCATGGTCACCTTGCAGTATGCACTCAAGCGGGGCATCGAGGCCGTCTTCCAGCTCGAAGAGAGTGAGCTGATGGCCGAACCCTTGCCTACCCGGGAGACCCGCAACGCCATTCTGTTCTACGAGTCCGCCGAGGGTGGTGCCGGTGTACTGACCCGGCTGGCCAGCGACACGAAAGCCATGCGGCGGGTGGCGAGGATGGCACTCGAAATCGCCCATTACCGAAGCCCAAAAGGACAATGGGATGCCGAAGACCTGGAGGATACCGACCCGGACGGGTGTGAGAAGGGATGCTACCGTTGCCTGCTGAGCTACTACAACCAGCCCGACCATACCTTGATCGACCGCAAGAGCAGGCCAGTACTGGACATGCTTTGCCGATTGACACGGGCAGAGGCACGGCGCGGCACGTTGGGAAGGGATGCAAACGAACAGTTCGAAGATCTAATGCGGCTTTGTTCCAGTTCCCTCGAACGAACCTGGCTCGAAGCGGTTCGGAACCAGGGATATCGCCTTCCCGACCGGGCCCAGTTTACCTTGGAGGATCTTCAGACGCGGCCCGATTTCGGTTACCGCGATAGCCAGGCCCTGATCTACATCGATGGTCCTCATCATGAAACAGAACATCAACAGGCCATCGACGAGGCACTGACCGCAAGGCTGGAGGAGGCCGGGTTCCTGGTAATCCGCTTTCCCAAGGAGCAGCAGAGATGGCCGGAGATCTTCGCCGGGCATCCTGACGTATTCGGGCAAGGCAGGCCATGAGCGAGGCTTTGAACTTTCAGCCAGGTAGCTTGATCCGGGCCCGCGGCCGGGAGTGGGTCATTCTCCCCGAGTCGCGGGATGAGGTGTTGGTTTTGAGACCCTTGGGGGGCGGGGAGCAGACCACGCGAATCTATGTCCCGCTGGAGCGTGAAGGCATCCGTGCTGCCAGCTTTCTGCCACCGGACCCTTCGATCACCGGCGGCCGCAGCGCCGGCTTGATCTTGAAGGATGCGCTTACCATGAAGCTGCGCGCCGGTGCTGGCCCCTTCCGAAGCTTCGGCAATATCGCCGTCGAGCCGCGGCCCTATCAGCTCGTGCCCCTGCTCATGGCTCTGCGCCTGCCGACGGTGCGGTTGCTCATCGCCGACGACGTGGGCATCGGCAAGACCATTGAGGCCGCCCTCATCGCCCGCGAACTCATGGACCGGGGCGAGATTCATCGCCTGACCGTTTTGTGTCCCCCGCATCTTTGCGAGCAGTGGCAGGAGGAACTAGCCGAACATTTCAACATCCAGGCCGAGATCGTGCGCACCAGCACCGCGGGCCGTCTCGAACGCGGCCTGCCGGCCGGCAAGTCCCTGTTCGAGGTCTATCCCTTCACCGTGGTCAGCCTCGACTACATCAAGTCCGACCGCCGCCGCGACGAGTTCCAGCGTGCCTGTCCAGGCTTCGTCATCGTCGATGAGGCCCACACCTGCACCCAGGGCCAAACCAGAGCCCGCCACCTGCGCCACCAGCTCCTGCGCGGGCTGGCCGATGATACCGAGCGGCACATGGTCTTCCTGACAGCCACTCCCCACAGTGGCGACGACGAGGCCTTCTACAACCTGCTTGGCTTGCTGGACAGCCAATTTCACCGCTTGGGCGAAGCGCAGGGTGATGAGCGCACCGCTCTGCGTGATCGCCTCGGCCGCCACTTTGTGCAGCGCCGCCGCCCCGATATCGAGGAATGGCAGGACAAGCGTTTGTTCCCCGATCGTCTGGTCCGGGAGACCACCTACCGCCTCACCGGCGACTGGGGCCGCATTTTCAGCGACGTGCTCGAATACGCCCGCGAGATGATCCGCAAAGGCGAGGGAATGGGGGCGCGCCAGCAACGCATGAACTGGTGGGCCGCGCTGGCCCTGTTGCGCTGTATCTCCTCCTCGCCAGCGGCCGCCGTGCAGGCACTGCGCACCCGTATCCTGGCCGAAGAGCAGGGAGATGCGTTAACCGAGGAAGACGAGCAAAGTATCGCCGCCGCCGTGTTCGATACAGAGGATGACGATTTGAGTCAGGACGATACCGTCCCGGGAGCACTGACCAGTGATAATGCCGTCTATCTCGGTGTACTGCTGGAACAGGCGAAGGACCTGCACGGCCCGAGGGCAGACCCCAAGCTCAAGGCCTTGATCGAACAACTCGGCGAACTGGTGGCAAAAGGCTGTCATCCCGTGGTGTTTTGCCGTTATATTCCCACGGCCCACTACGTGCAGGAGCATGTGGCCAGCGCGTTCAAAGAATACGAGGTTATCGCCGTCACCGGCGAACTCACCCCTGCCGAGCGGGAAGAAAAGGTCTACGCGTTGCAGAAAGCGCCCAAGCGCATTCTGGTTGCCACCGACTGCCTCTCCGAAGGCATCAATCTTCAGAAGGGCTTCGACGCCGTCGTTCACTACGACTTGTCCTGGAACCCCACCCGCCACGAACAACGCGAGGGTCGGGTGGACCGCTTTGGCCAGGAGGCGCCCGTAGTACGTGCCGTCATGCTCTATGGTGAGGATAACCCGGTCGATGGCGCCGTGTTGCGGGTCATCCTGCGCAAGGCTGAGCGCATCCGCAAGGAGCTGGGCGTGCTGGTACCCATGCCCGAAGACCCCGACAAGGTCACCGAAGCTGTATTGCAGGCCGTCATGCTGGGCAAGGGGAACCTCGATCCGAAACAGCAGCAACTGGCCCTGACATTGGACGAGATCGATCACCGTCTGGAAGGCGAATGGGAGAGCCTGCGCGAGAAGGCCGAAAAGAGCCGTACCATCTTTGCCCAGCGCCGCCTGCGTCCCGAAGAGGTCATCCCCGAATGGCGGCGCGCCATGGCTGCTTTGGGCAGCGAGGAGGATGTCGCGCGTTTCGTCACCGGGGTCGCCCAGCGCCTCGGAGCGCCGCTGGAAAAACGCGGGAAGCACTGGCGCCTGCCGGTGCGCCACCTGCCACCAAGCCTCAAGGAGCGTCTCGCCGTGCACGGCATCGAAGAATTTCTCGATCTGACCTTCCATTATCCACCACCGGCTGAGGCGGTCTGGATTCACCGCAGCCATCCGCTGGTATCCGTGCTGGCCGACTATGTTACCGAGACCGCCCTCGACGGTGACCAGCCGGAAATCGCTGCCCGTGCCAGCGCCCTGTTTTCCAGCCGGGTCGAGGTACGCACCGTGCTTTGGCTGCTGCGGCTGCGGGTGCAGATCACCCTGACCCGCGAGATAGGCAGCCGCACGTTGCTGGCCGAAGAGGCACTTGCCGCCGTCAGTGAAGGCGACGCGCCGCCGCGCCTGCTTGGCCCCGCCGATGCCCGCGCTCTGCTCGCCGCCCAGGCCGAGCGCAACATGGAATCGGCCCTGCGCAGCCGCCATGTGCAACGGGCGCTGGACCGCTTGCCGGAACTGCAAAGTGCATTCGACAGCCTGGCACAAGAACGGGCCGAGGCCATCCTCGCCGACCATCGCCGGGTGCGCGATGCAGCCCAGGCCCGCGGCCGGTACGAGGTCGAACCCATGCTGCCCATGGATGTGGTCGGGGTCTACGTCCTGATCCCGGCCCGGAGCATCTAGGCCATGACGCGGCGTCTCCAAAGCGGCACCGGCTTCGACGCCCTGCGCATCGAAGGCGGCCTGCTACCGGCCGAGTTCCTGCACACTGTGGCTGCCCTGCAGGCCCCGCAACAGTCGGAAGCCGACTATGGCGTTCCCCCCGGCCTCAAGCTACGCGACGAGATTGGCCGCTACTGGCGTATCGCCCACAGCCTCTGGCAGCGCTATGCCGAGCAGGTGGAACGCACGGATACCGATGCCCGAAAGGCCGGTATCGACGGCTGGCTCGAGCCGCTGCTCAAGGAGGTCCTGGGATTTGCCGACCTCCACGCCACGTCGGCGCGAGTGAAGGACGAGCGCCGGTTTCCGATCACCCATCTCGCCTGCGACGACCAAGTCCCGCTGGTGCTCACCACCGCGGACCATCCCCTCGACAAGGGCGATGTGGCCTTTGGCGAGGAGGGCCGCAGGCGCTCGCCCCACGGCCTGGCCCAGGAGTATCTCAACGCCGAGGAGGCCTGCCTCTGGGCCATCGTGGCCAACGGCACCCACCTGCGCCTGCTGCGCGACAACCCCAGCCTCACCCGTCCGGCCTACCTGGAGGTGGATCTGGAACGGATGTTCCGCGAGGAACTCTACCCGGACTTTGCTGCCTTCTGGCTCCTGTGTCACGCCAGCCGCCTCTGCCCCCGCGAACCGGGCCGGCCGGAAAACTGCATCGTGGAGGGCTGGCGGGATCAGGCCCAGGAAACCGGCGAGCGCGCTCTGGAACGCCTGCGCGATGGCGTGGAACGGGCCCTTCGCGAGCTGGGCTCGGGTTTCCTGGAACACCCGAAGAACGGTACCCTGCGCCAGGCCATCGAAGAGGGCAGGCTGTCCGAGGATGCCTTCTTCCAGCAGCTCCTGCGCTTGATCTACCGCTTTCTGTTGCTGTTCACTGCCGAAGACCGCGACGTGCTCCATGCGCCGGGGGCAGCCCCCGAGGCCCGTGCGCTCTACCGGGACGGCTACAGCGCGGGCCGATTGCGCGAGTATGCGCTCTCCCGCGCCAGCTACGACCGCCACCACGACCTCTGGGAAGGCCTGAAAGTTACCTTCCATGCCTTGCAGACCGGCGCCGAGGCCCTGGGCCTGCCGCCCCTGGGCGGCCTGTTCGAAACCGGGCAGTGCCCCGACCTGGACGCCGCCCGCCTGCCCAACCGCCGCCTGCTCGCGGCCGTCCACGCCCTGGCCTGGTTTCGTGTCGGCGACGCCCTCACCCGCGTCAACTACCGGGACATGGACATCGAGGAACTGGGCAGCGTGTACGAGAGCCTGCTTGAGCTGGTGCCCGTGGTGCACGTAGACACCCACCCTTGGTGTTTCGGTTTCCTGGGCGATCCGGAGCCCGGAGAGGAGCCGGTGCAAGGGAAGGGCCGCGGCAGTGCGCGCAAGACCACCGGCAGCTACTACACCCCCGACGTCCTCGTACAAGAACTCGTCAAATCCGCCCTGGACCCCGTCATCGAACGCACCCTGAAGGAACACGCCCAGAACCCCGTCGAGGCCCTGCTGGCGCTCAAGATCGTCGATCCCGCCGCCGGCTCCGGCCACTTTCTGCTCGCCGCCGCCCGCCGCCTCGCTGCCGAGGTGGCCCGTCTCCAGGCCGGCGCCGACCAGCCCACCGAGGCCGACTATCGTCATGCCCTGCGCGAGGTGGTGCGCAGATGCATCTACGGCGTGGACTTGAACCCCCTGGCCGTGGAGCTATGCAAGACCGCCCTCTGGCTGGAAACCGTGGAGCCCGGCAAGCCCCTGGGCTTCCTCGACGCCCACATCCGCTGCGGCAACGCCGTGGTCGGTGTGCTCGACCCCGAAATCACCAAGGACGGCATCCCCGACGCGGCCTACAAACCCCTGACGGGTGATGACAAAAAGGCCGCCAGTCAGTTGAAGAAGGCCAACAAGGCCGCCCGCGAGGCCGGCGTGCAGGCGCTCGATTTCAGTGCCGCCGTCGCCGAGCCCGACCTCTGTGCCGTCGATCTCGACCACATGCCCGAGGACACGCCCGAGCAGATCGCCGACAAGCGTGCCGCCTGGGAAGCGGCGCAGACCAGTCACGCCTGCCGCCACCAGCGCCGGCTCGCCGACCTCTACACCGCCGCCTTCTTCGCCCCCAAGCGGCCCGATACCCTAGACGCCGTACCCACCACCGCCGACCTGCAGGCTTGGAAGGACGGTGCCGAGGTGCGCTCTGCCGTGGCGCAAATGGCCGAGCGCCTCGCCGCGGAGCACCGCTTCTTCCACTGGACCATCGAGTTTCCGGAGGTCTTCGCCCGGGGCGGTTTCGACTGCGTGCTGGGCAATCCGCCGTGGGATGTTTCCCAATTGTCCGAGGAAGAATATTTTTCGGTTCACGCTCCCAGCATTGCCAGGCTGAAAGGGAACAAACGCAAGCAAGCCATCGCCGAGCTGGAACATGAAAACCCTGCACTGTGGTCACAATACCAGAGCGACAAACGGAAGATTGAATCCGCGAATCAGTTCGTGCGCGAAGCCGGTCGTTTTCCATTGACCGCCTTTGGCAAATTTAACCTTTATGCGCTTTTCGCAGAGACTTTCCTCGCCCTTGTGAAGGAAAAGGGGCGGGCCGGCATCATCGTGCCCACCGGCATTGCCACCGACGACTCCACCAAGGCCTTCTTCGCCCACATCACCGATGGACAGCGGCTGGCCTCCCTGTACGATTTCGAGAACCGTGAAAAACTGTTCCCAGCTGTAGACAGTCGCATGAAGTTCAGCCTGCTCACCCTCGGCAGTGACTGCCCCGAGGCCGATTTCCTCTTCTTCGCCACCCGCATCACCCACCTGCGCGACCCACGCCGCCACTTCCGGCTCACGGCCGCCGACATCGCCCTGCTCAACCCCAACACCCGCACCTGCCCCGTGTTCCGCAGCCGCCGCGATGCGGAGCTGACGGAGAAGATCTACCACCGGGTGCCCGCGCTCATCGACGAATCGAAGGACAAGGGGGGAAATCCCTGGCATGTCCAGTTCCGTCAAGGGTTGTTCAACATGACTTCCGACAGCGACCTCTTCATGGAATCGACTGAACTAGAGGAAGCCGGCGCCACCCGGCAGGGTCCCAACTGGGTGTTGCCCAATGGCGAGGTCTTCGTGCCGCTGTACGAGGCCAAGATGGTCCACCAGTTCGACCACCGCTGGGCCGAATACGAAGACGACGGCAAGACCACCCGCGACCTTCTTGACGCCGACCACGCCGACCCCACCCGCACCGCCCGCCCCCGCTACTGGGTGCCCCGCGCCGAAGTCGAATCCCGCCTTCAGGCCCGCGACTGGCAACGCGGCTGGCTGCTGGGCTGGCGGGACATCACCAACGCCACCAACGAACGCACCGTCATTGCCGGCGTGGTGCCGAGGGTGGGGGTGGGGCACAAGTTCCCCCTATTTGCGGGATTTACCGATACTATAACCGTTGGGCAAATAGCTGCTTTCTATTCAAATTTGAATAGTCTTGTTCTTGATTATATTGCACGTCAAAAAGTAGGGGGAACTTCACTGACATATTTCTACCTGAAACAGTTTCCGTTGCTTCCACCCGACGCCTACACCCAAACCGACCTCGACTTCATCGTCCCTCGCGTCCTCGAGCTGACCTACACCGCCGAGGATATGCGCCCCTGGGCCGAAGACCTGGGCTACCGCGGCGACCCCTTCCCCTGGGATCCCAGCCGCCGCCGCCAGCTCCGCGCCGAACTCGACGCCTACTACGCCCGCCTCTACGGCCTCACCCGCGACGAACTGCGCTACATCCTCGACCCCGCCGACGTCGAAGGCGACGACTACCCCTCCGAGACCTTCCGCGTCCTCAAGGAAAAGGAAATCCGCGAATTCGGCGACTACCGCACCCGCAACCTGGTGCTGGACGCCTGGGACCGGCTGGAGGAGGCTGGTGTTGGAGGGCGCGCTGTGAGACAGGTGCGCGCATGAATGCAGAACTCGATCAGGCCATCCTCGACTACCTGAAGGCGCATCCGGCCAGCCTGGCCCGCGAGGTCGCCGATGCTCTGGGCGTGGACAAGCGGCAGATCAACAGCCGCCTGTATGCTGCCCTCAAGGGTCGGGTGGAACAGGACCGCAGTTATCGCTGGTCGCTGGCTGGCCAAGTGTCCACCGGCGAAGAGGCGGCTGGTGAGGCTGCGCGCAGATATCCAGACACCGTGCTCTCGCGCCTGGCCCGTTACTATCTCGCCTGTCTCGGCCACGACGAGGGCGGGGTGTCGGTGTTCGCCGCCAGCCGTCACGAACTGGACTACCGTGAACTGCCACAGCTGCCCGGCATGGATGGTGCCGGTTTGCCCGTGGAGGAGCTGCGTGCCATGCAGGCGCGGCGGCGCAGGGATCGCTCGCCAGTGCAGCTCTATTTCGGCTATCCAGTGATGCTGGGCCTGCAGCGCTCTCGCCGCTCCAACTGGCAGGGCTTCATGGTGGAACCCCTCTTTTTGTTCCCACTACGCCAAGGGGCGCAGGGCGGGTACGAGCTGGACCTGTGCTGGCCGGTCATCAACCAGAAGGCCTACCGGCGCCTCACCCATGCCAGTGGCAATCAGGTCATGGACGAGATCGTCCAGCTGGAGGGCGAGTTGGGGCTGGTGGAGGCCGACGTGGCGCCCGATCTCGACGAGCTGGCCTTGCGCCTGCAGGCGGTGCGGTCCGAGTGGCCCTGGCAAGAGGACATCGATCCACAAAGGCTGTCCGCCGAGCCGCAGCTCTCGGAACTCGAAGTCGAAGGCATTTATAACCGCGCCGTGCTGATGCTGGTGGAACGTCCCCCCTTTACTCAGGGCCTGGAGTCCGAACTCAACCGGCTTGCCATGCTCCCGGAAGGGAGTGCCGATGGCACTGCGTTGGGCGATTGGCTGAGCGGCCAGGTTTCTGAGGCCGAATCCGAGTCCCACGCGCTCCTGGAGGTGCTGCCCATGAACATTGAGCAGCGCCAAGCGGTGCAGAGCGCACTGGGGCGGTATCTCACCGTGATCACGGGCCCGCCGGGGACGGGCAAGTCCCAGGTGGTTACCAATTTGCTGATCAATGCCGCATGGCGCGGCCAGAAGGTGCTGTTTGCTTCCAAGAACAACAAGGCGGTGGACGTGGTGGAGGTGCGAGTCAACGGCCTCGGCAGCCGCCCGACGCTGCTGCGGGTGGGATCCAACCAATACATGGCCGGCCTCGCCGAGTACCTGATCTCCCTACTTGCGGCCACCACTACCGAGGAAGACGAGTTGGCCTACCGGGAGCTTTGCGGGACTCACGAGAGTCTGGCCGGCGAGCTGGAGGGCTTCGGCCGTGAGGCGCGGGCGATCATCGAGCTGCGCAACCGGGTGGACAGGCTGGAGCAGCAGGCCGAGAATGCGCGCAAACGGCTGGGCGCGGCCGTCTTCGCCAGCCTGCGTGGGCAGGACCGCACGGCGCTGGAAACCGGGCTCGCCCGGTTCCGTGAACGGCTCCAGCGGGCGGATCGTTCGCGCCAGCCCCTGTTGACCCGGCTGTTCTGGCGCTGGGTGTCCAGCGGTCGCTATGCCGCGCTGCGGGCAGCGGCTGAGACGCTAGCTGGCTCGCCTGCGCGGCTGGGGTTGCCGCTGCCCGAGACCGCGCCTTCCGATGCCAGTTTCGGGCAGTGGCTTGAATTCGGCAGCCGACTCGACGAGCGCTTGGAGGTGGCCAGCGCAGTGCTGGACTATTTTGCCGCCCTCCGGGAACTGGAGGCCAGCCGGCGGCTGGAGGAGATCGCCGTGGCGCAGGCGCGCTGCCAGCAGCGCATGGCAGAGAACGCGCTGCACCTGTGGGATGCTTGGCTGAGGCTCCAGCCGGGCAGGCTCGCGGCAGGGGATCGCGAATTGATCAACCGCTATGCGGCCCTGCTGAAGATGGTTTTGGATCAGGGTGCCAGCGAGAACATGGATCGTGCCGTCTATCGAGAATATTACAAGCTGTTCCCGCAAGTGAGCCATCTGCTGCCCTGCTGGGCGGTGACCTCACTTTCCGCCCGCGGCAAGGTGCCCTTCGAGCCCGGCTACTTCGACCTGGTGGTGTTCGACGAGGCCAGCCAGTGCGACATCGCCTCGGCGCTGCCCCTGCTGTATCGCGCGAAGCGTGCCGTGGTCATCGGTGATCCCAGGCAGCTCTCACATATCAGCGCCTTGCCGCGTGGTCAGGACCAGAAACTTTTGGAGCGCTTCGATCTGCTGGGCAGCTACCCCCATTGGGGCTATGCTCACAACTCGCTGTTTGATCTCGCCGCCGGCCATGCAGGGAGTAGTCAGATTATTGCCCTGCGAGATCATCATCGCTCCCAGGCGGATATCATCGAGTTTTCCAACCGCTATTTCTATGAGGGACGGCTGCGTGTCGCCACCCGCTACGACCAGCTGCGCCGTCCTGCTCCTGATGCCCCTGGCATCCGCTGGGTGGATGTTCAGGGTCGTGTCGTGCGCCCTGCAAGCGGTGGCGCTGTCAATGAGGCCGAGGTGGAAATGGTGGTGAAGGTATTGGCCGATTTGGTGCTGCAAAAGGGATACCGAGGCAGCGTCGGCGTCGTGTCGCCATTTCGTCTCCAGGCCAATCGCATCCGCGAGGAGGTCAACAAACTTCCCGAACTCTCCCAGCGCCTGCTCGACCAGGGCTTCATTGCCGATACTGTGCACAAGTTTCAGGGCGACGAACGGGATGTCATGATCTTCTCGCCGGTGGTTTCTACCGACACACCGAATACTGCGCTCGGCTTTCTGCGGTCCCAGGGCAACCTGTTCAACGTGGCCATTACCCGTGCGCGTGCCCAGCTCGTGGTGGTCGGGGATCGTGCTGCTTGCGGGAACTCGGGTGTTGACTATCTGGAGCAATTCGTTCGCTACGAGCTCGAACTCGAGAACCGCGAAGAACGCTACCACGAGACTCAGCTCCACGATCTGGGCCCTGAATACCCTGCCGTGGCCAATCCTGAACAGGTATCGGAATGGGAAAAGATCCTCTATCGGGCCCTGTATGCAGCAGGCATACGGACTCTGCCGCAATACCAGGTTGAGAAATATGCGCTCGATCTTGCCTTGATCGACGGCAATCGCCGCCTCGATATCGAAGTGGATGGCGAGCGTTACCATCGCAATTGGAGCGGGGAACTGTGCTACCGCGACATGTTGCGCAATCAGCGCATGTACGAGCTGGGATGGGACGTGATGCGTTTCTGGGTCTATGAGGTGCGCGATGATCTGGCAGGTTGCGTGGAGAGGGTGGTGAAATGGAAGAACGATGTTGCCGGTTTCGGCAGCCAGGCCAATGGGGGAAGCGAATGAACAGGGAAACGTCTGAAGGAATGCACGAATTCAACTGGCTTGACGTCTGGTCACGCATGGATGCGGCGGAGCGTCAGATGGCTGCCGAGGCCTTCGTGCGTTGGCTGAGAGCCGGACCTGAGGAGCTGGTCAAAGGATACGCGCCGGGTTTTCTGAGGGCCTTTGCCAGACACATGCATTTCAGGCCGGAGACGATCCTCAGGATGCAGGATGCCAAGCTGGCCCGGCAGATCCAGAAAAACCTGCCAGCCTTTTTCGACCATCGGGATTGGGCCTTGTTCTTCCAGTGTTTTTACATGCAGCACAAGGTCGGACTCATGTGTCGTTTTCTAGACTTGTGTGGTATTCCCCACGATGAAGAAGGCGTTGTGAGGGAAGCGTTCGAGGCGCCTCGGGACATTGCTCCTGTCGTCACCACGCTGATCGGCGAATACGGTGAAGACGAGGTGATTCGCTATCTCATGGTGCTCTGCCTGCATCTTCCCGAAGCCTGGTCATTTGTCATGCCAGTCTTGTCCAGTCTCCTAAGCCGCCAGGCACGATCCGCTCAATCCCAGGAGCCAGCAGAGCAGGAGGAGAAACAGCCCTCTGTTCAGGAGCTCGCAGACGAGTTTACACAGCTCGACAGGGTGCTGATAGACCAAATCATTGCCACGGCCGCAGGGGAGGAGCGAGGCCTGAGCCCGGAACAGCTCCAGGACCTGGTGGAAACCGTGCATGCCTTGGATACCCGAAGGAACCGTACCTATTTTCATCTGGGATTCATGGATGCCCTGTTGCCAGAACAGGAGCCAAGCTTCGATAGGCCGGAGATGAACGATGCCCGCAGGCAGTGGTACCTTGCCGGCCTTTTGGCTGGCTATGCCCGCCGACGGGACAAGGAAAAGATCGCAGAATGGATCGCTGGCCGTCAGTCGGATTTCATGCGGGCAGCCCAGGTGCCAGGGGGGGCCGGCAGGTCCATGGCCAAGACTCTATTTGGGTTCCTGCTGGAGCTCGACATGCTTTCACCGGCCATTGTATTGCTCAGGGGACAAGTGACGGAGGCTGGTCCGGATATGCGCTGGTTCGCGCTGGATCACGCCAGCGAGCGGCTTCGCGCCGGCGACATCGCATCCGCCAAGGCCTTACTGGCATTGTTACACGAGAAGCTGTCAGAGATTGCCTTCGTGGAGCCAGAGGAACACGATGATTTCCTCAGCCGGGTGCAGCGCAAGCTGGGCCAATGCTATCAGGCGGCCGGTGACTTCTCCCGCGCAAGCACCTTGTTTGATCAACTCATCAAGAGTGACACAACCTGCAGCGCGGATTTGCTGGCGGACATGGGCCTGGTGGCTGCAGGTTTCTCCAGCCTGCAGGAAGTGGTGCTTGAAGGCGACGAGGAGCGTCGCACGTTGATGCGTCAAGCCCTGCGCAAGGGGGAGGCACGCTTCAATGAAGCTGTTGAGCAGTTTGGCAGCAATGCCCATCATGCGCACTACGTGCTGGCCGTCTTGAGATATCTCGATTTCATGGATGGTGGCCAAGAGTCTGCGCGGAGGAAGGCCATTGGTCATGCGGAATCCGCTCTCGCAGGCATGATAGGAGCGAGCCAGGCGGCGGCCTACGAGCGACTGGGAATCCTTGGCCGCTGCCGGTTCATGATCGCAGTACTACGCATGGCTTCCTTGGAACCGGCCCAGGCGCCCGCTGCCAAGCATGCCTGGGACGCGATTACCGCCACTGCCGGTCATTTTCCATCTGAGCATCTGGATCGTTTTCTGGAGAATGCCGCACTGGTGGATCAAGGCATCGCTCTGGAGATTGCAGAGTCCATATGGCATGCCAGGGAGGCCGATGCCCTCGATTTCCTCATAGCTCACAACTGGATCATAGAGTCTGATGTGCTACGAGCGGCCTTCCTGGAATTGGCCAGGGATGAAATGCGCCCGCGCCATGAACGCTTCCGGCTGTGGTCACTGCTCGTGCCCGCCGTCCTAAGGGATGGGGACCTGGGCGTGGCGGAAGAAGGCCTGGACAGTCTGGAGGCGTTGGTGGATGCCGACAGCACTTTTGCTGATCAATTTCTAGAATGGCTGAAGAACGTGGCTAATTATGATCCCGTATGGGATGAGGCCGATGTACTCAAGGTAAGGTATCGGGTTTTTGCCAGGATCGGGAAGGACAACGAGGCTTTTCTTGCCTTGCGTGATTTGTTCTTCTCCCTCCGTGACCGGAGGCCGGACGAGGCCCGGCAGATCCGGGAGCTGTTCGCAATTCGCAAGGCGCCTTCAGAACTCTATGAAGATCTTTTTGTTCCAGAGAGCGAAGATCTTGCTACCCAGACGGTGCAGGATGCAGAAGAACGCCTGTGCAATGGCGAAAAGGTGCGTGTCCTGTTCGTCGGAGGCAACGAAATCCAGGCCCAGTATGACGACACCATTCGGCGGCGGATAAACGCAGATTGGCCCGGTGTCGAAATTGCCTTTGAGCACACGGGGTGGTCTTCCAACTGGGGGCGAGAAATGGACCGCCTCAAGCGGGAGGCCGCCAGATCGGACGCAGTGGTCCTCATGAGCATGATGCGGACCATGCTTGGGAGAAAGCTCCGTGAGGCGCTCAATGATCCACCCAGGCCATGGGTGCCATGTACTGGTACGGGCCGCAAGGCCCTGGAGGACAGTATTCGCACTGCCGCACGTATCGCTGCGCAGGCACGGGTCTAGGGAGGGCGGTATGTATGCGCCATAGGCCGGGAGGGATAATGGACCAAGTGGAATGGTTGAACCAATTTCTGATCAAGAAGGTTGGCAACAGGCTCCCTGACGGGCGCCCGCTTTATGCCTATCGTTGCGATGAAAGGGAATACGAGACACTTGCGACTCTGGTGAGGGACATGCTTCAAGGCTTGGATGCAGGCAGGAGTTACAAGCGGTTTGCAGAGTTGTTCTGTCTTCTTGCCGCAGAGACCTGGCAAAGACGCTATGAAGGCGGACCTTGGGCCTACGATTTGATTTTTTCCGCGCTGGGGACGGGCAAGCCTGCGCAAAACAAGATCACTGATTGGATTGAGCGGGGCCTGTCGTGGTGGAAGCGGGATGTGCTGATCTCTAAGAAGGGGCGGAAGCAGTTTTTGCTCACCATAGGCTGTGAAGGCGGAATTCCGAGAAAATTGCTTGTCAGGCAAGAGAGTCGCTTGACGGATTTTTTCCGTGAGTTGCTTACCGCAAGTCGGCGTATAAACTCTCTTTCTGAGATGGAATTGTTGGCCAGGAGAAATCACCATCGCCTGCCTCATAGTCTCAGACAGGATGTGATTTTCGACCTCAGTGCTCGCTTAGTTCAGGCGATCAACGAGTTGCAACCACTTGTCCAGGGCGTGGATGACCCCATCGAGACGCTGGATCAGGCAAGGCCAGGTTGGCGGGATGTGTTGCCCCTGCCATTGGGTGACGAGGCCATAGAGCTGCTGCTGGGCAAGTTGGTGCGCCACGCGCAGAAAATCAGAGCCCGCGCTACTCAACAGTTGCACTGGCGGCGCCAATTGCTGGGTGTGGGACAGACTCCCATTCTGAAGGCCCGGCTTGTTCTGCCTGAATTCATAGAGAAAGACCAGGTTATACGGTGGCTCGGGGCCGCCGAGCCGCCGCGGCGCTTGCGTATGATGCTCTCTATAGAAGATCAGTCCTATAACGTGGCTGCATTGACACATATCAGACGCCACGAGGGGGAGGAAGGATACCGTTGCGAGTCCCTTGTTCGGAGGGGCTTATCCTTTGAGGGTCGGCTGGCCACTCGTCCCAGCTGTCTACTGCTCACTGATGGCGAGCATGACGTTGAGATCCACGTGCCAGGTAGCGAGGGCCTAGACGATCTGCCGTGGGTCTTTCGCGATCAAGAGGATGGGCGTGGGAGGCTGTTGCTTGGCGTGGGCTCGGTGCGCACACACCTGAGATCTGTCCTTGTGGCAGTGGCCGATGGAGATGAGATCGAAACGACGGGCGGATCGGCAAGCGTCGAGCTGGCTGGCATCATGGAACGGACAGGGCGCCGCCTGTACCGGATACAGGGTGGCGCGGCTGTAACCAGCGCCATGGGAGACGTGTACCGGATTCGATGCAATGCGCAAGTAGAGCGTGGTGGGGGATACCGGATAAGTGGCAGGCAGCTTGCTGGCATTCTCAATGGCCCTGTTTATCTGGGCATGCCTCGCGTTGAGCATGTAGATGAGCAGGGGCAGGGGCGCCTGGATCCTCAAGCCACCATGGAGTGGATGCCAGTTGCAGATGCTCAGCGAAACTGGTGCAGGGACACTGCTGCTTGCCTGGGGCAGATTTGGCTCCGGAGTCTGGATCCTGAGGATGGCAGTATTCTGTTCCGGCGCAGAGTCGAAGTGGTCCCTAAGGATTGCCGGGTGCGGATCAAGGTAGGCACGCGTAGCCAGCCGGGATTCGTGGAGATTGCCGGTCTCCAGGGTGCAGAGCTTGCTACGCAAGCATCTGAATACCTGAACATAGAGCGCCAGGGAGATTGTGCCCGCCTTGTGCTGAGCGACGAGGTTCCGAATGATCTTGTCCAGGTGGAAGTGACTCTTGCGTGGCCTGACCGTTCACCGTTGACGCTGTGCCTGCCTGTACCCCGGGTTGGAGGCGCGTTTACCTATGGAGGGCTTCCCTTGCCGCGGTATACGCTGATTGCCCTAGACAGGCTGGGTGTCTATCGTGCCGAGGCGCGAGGGCCGGATCCTGGACGTTACTACATCGAGGTAGATGTTACAGCGACGGGTGGTCTCGATCCTGATTTGCGCAAGCTTCTGTGGCTCAGGCACTCCCTGAAAAAGAGGGGGGATGGCGTGCATGAGGCTATCCTGCATCCGATCCAGGAACCAGTAGGTGAACTCATGGCCATGGCTGCAGATACGGATGTCAGGGCCAGGCTTGTACTCTACGACGAGGCCGGCCGCGATCTGCACCGAATCCAGGTGGCACGCTATGACATGATGCTGGAGCCTGATCGCGAGAATAATTGCGTATGTCTTGCCGGAGAGGCGCTCCGTAAACTGGGTGAGGGTTGGCAGGACAGGGTCACGGTGGAGATGCTGCCACTCTGGCGGCCCGATGAAGAGCCAAGAAAGCTGAGTGCTTTGGAAGAATTTGCCGGTACGGCCTGGGCTATTCCGGATGATCTGGAGCCCGGCCCCTGGTGGATCATAGGGCGAGACGCGGGCTGGACGCGGTTCAAGCCCCTGTTGTGGACCATCAACCGAGAAGACGAAGCCAGACCTGAAGTCCATAGTGGGGAAGTGGGGCTTGCGAATGCCGTGTGTGAGCCGGATGTGGAATCCCGCGTGCAGCTTATGGATGATCTTATCAGGTGCCTCTGCGAAGATATGCACCACCCTGATTGGGATGGCATAAAGAGCTATCTGCGGCTGACGAAGGAGCATCCCGCCCATACCCTCGAGATCATGAATGCCATGGTCAGGCATCCCGAATCACTGGTACACCTTCTCATGCGATCCATAGATCAAGACGACCTCGAGCAGGCCTGGAAGCTAGAACGCGAGATGCCCTTTGCCTGGTGGCTAATACCTGCCGCCAAGTGGCAGCTGGTTGCGCAGAGATATTTCTATTCTCTCGTTGATTCCCTTGCCGACCTGGAAGATAGAAAACAGATCGTTGAGAAAGTATTTTTAGATACGATTGAGCGGCTTGGGGCGCAGGCCCATTGGTTACAGGTGCTGTGTGACTGGATCCAAGAGTCCGTCTTTCCAGGTATGGAGCCCAGGACTCCCGAGTGGAAAATCGTGCGTAGCAATCCCCAAGGCTTGCTGTGCCAGGTGCCCCTGCTCGTGGAGGAAATGAGGCGGGAACTCATGGAGCGAATTGAACCAGGGATAAAGTGGCCTGAAGGCATGAGAGTGAGGGAGCGGTCGCAATGCCTGCCGGAGGGTTTAAGGTTTAGCGACTATGGTTACCGGCGCGACGTGTTCTGCGCCCCCTTCGTGGCCGCCATGTACTTTCTTCAGGAAGAGGAATGTCCGCGCTCACAGGTCCTGGAGTTACGGCGCTTGCGGGCCTTCGACCAGGAATGGTTTGATCACAGTTTTGCCCTGATGATCTGTCAAGGTCTTGCCAGCGTATTGCCAGGGGACAAAAAATGAGCATGCGTTATGGAGAAATCATTCAACATCTGCAGCGCAGTGCCACACGGGCTATCCTGGGGCTTCAGGGAGTCCGCAACGAGGCTTTGAGGGAGTACCTGCAGGATATTTACCAGCGCTTTCCTGGTAAGCCGGGGAGTCTTCTCGCTGACCCCGTGTTCGAAGCTACTTTCGGATGGAAGGAAGCCGATGTGGATATGGCAGGCCTCTCCGGGGACCTGCTGCATCCATCGCTGGTCCAGGCGCTTGCCTCGCCACCGCGCGCACTCGAGGAGGAATATGCTTTTCCCCTGAACCGCAGGCCCTACAGACACCAGCTTGAGGCTTGGCGGGCCCTGATCGAAGGTAAGCCGCCACGTTCGGTATTGGTAAGCAGCGGAACGGGCTCAGGCAAGACAGAGTGCTTTCTTATTCCCATCCTCGATGATCTGGCGAGGGCTTCCGATGGAGGGAAACGAAGGCTCACGGGTGTGCAGGCCTTGTTTTTATATCCTCTCAATGCCCTCATCAAGAGCCAGAAGGATCGCCTGGCAGCTTGGACCGAACCTTTCGGTGGTACCTTGCGCTGGTGTCTCTACAACCGGGATACGCAGGAACATGCTCCCCCTCAGAGGCAGCAGGAGTTCCGTAGCGAGGTCAAGGGGCGGGATGTATTGCGGGCTGATCCACCGCCCATCCTGGTGACCAATGCCACAATGCTGGAATATATGTTAGTGAGACGAGTGGATCGTCCGATCATCGATCAATCACAGGGGAAGCTGAAATGGATCGTGATCGACGAGGCCCACAGTTATCTGGGTTCACAGGCCGCCGAGCTGGCTTTGCTGCTGAGACGGGTATTGCTGGCCTTTGGTTGTACACCCGGTGAGGTGCACTTTGTTGCCACCTCAGCCACGATCGGAGGGGAGCGCGGTCGAAGCGAGTTACAGGCATTTCTCGCCGACATCGCTGGGGTGGATACCAGCCGCGTGTCTGTGATCCTGGGCGAGCGGGAGGTGCCACCCCTGCCTGAACCACTGGCGGAACATCATGAACCTCTCCCGCCATCTAAACAACTCCAAGAAATGGATCCCAGATCCAGGTTTAAGGTGCTGGCCATGAATCCTGTGGCGAGAAGGATATGTGCGCGCCTGGCCCAGGGATCTATACGGCTTTCGGACGTGGCTGCTTATCTCGGTGGCGATGGGGGTGACGCACAGCATAACCGTGCGCTCGAGTTACTGGAACTCTGCAGTGACGCGTGCGGTGAATCGGGAGAACCTTTTCTACCCTTGCGGGCCCATCTGTTTCAGCGGGTGCAGCCCGGTTTGTGGAGCTGTGCTAACGGAGAATGTAGCGGCAGGAAAGGTACCGCACTCGAAGACAAGGCATGGCATTTCGGGGCTGTATTCAGTGGGCGCAGGGAAAAATGCCCTCATTGTGGTTTTCCTGTCTTTGAAGTACTTCAATGCAATCTGTGTGGTCAGGAAGTCCTCGAGGCTGAGGAGGTGCATGTTGATGCCTCCGTATTGCTTAGCCCCCGTCGCGAAACTCAGGAAGAGGATGAATTTCTGCTTGATCTTGATGTAGCGGAGATGTCGGATGATGAAACTCTGGAAGGTCAAGGGGTATCCTCGCAGGGGTTGAAAAGGCTGCTGGTGCCTGCAACTGGGGCCCAGTGTCAGGAACGCCTGTCGCGAGAAGGCCTGCTCAATGGCGAGGGGAGCGTCATTGACGTGGGTTTGCAGATTCCGGATGAAGACGGCCGCCTGACCTGTCCCTGTTGCGGAGCACGGGAAGGGAAATCCAGTGATGACACCTTCTTTCGCAGCATGCGCCTGGGCGCGCCATTCCTGTTGCAGACTGCCATCCCTGAACTGTTGAGACATCTGCCACCTATGGCCACTAGGGTCAGCCAGCCGCCAGTACCACTCGAAGGGAGGCGATTACTGGCTTTTACCGATAGTAGACAGGGAACGGCGCGGATTGCTGCAAGACTCCAGCAGGAGTCAGAACGCAATTATGTGCGTAGCTTGCTCTATCATCGCCTTGCCCAATTGGGTGGTGAACAGGATCACGCTGCAATAGCAGCGCTTCAGAATAAAGTGGAGGAACTGGAGCGCTATGCTTCGCAATCCCCAGTACTTCGGGAAGTCTATGAGGGAAAGAAGAAGGAATTAGATGCCTTGTTGGCGCAAAGCCCAGGCGTGATGAGTTGGGATGATGCCCTGAATTACCTCCTCGGGAATATAGGGTTCATAAATCACTTGTTGCCTAGCCTGAGGGAATTGATTACCTCTCGCTTAGACGATCGCCAATTGGCAATGTTGTGCCTATGGCGGGAGTTCATGCTTAGGCCAAGGCGCCAGTTCTCAGTCGAAGGGCTGGGGCTGATCCGGCTGGCGTATCCAGCAATAGAACGCCTCAAGGGTGTGCCGCCAGTACTTATGCGCTACAGCGTCGGCGAGTCAGAATGGCATGATCTGCTGCGCGTCGTGCTCGATATCCACGTGCGCGGCTGGCGTGCCGTGAGTATACCCCAGGATATCCTCCGCTGGACCGGAAACATCATTGTGACGCGCGTGATTCTGCCACCTGGCAAGGAAAAGACTGATAGGACACAGCAGGCTTGGCCTAGTATTTACCGCCAGGGCGGTCACAGGTCGGGGCTCGTGCGCCTTATTGCCCATGCCTTTCATTTGGACCCAGAGGCGTCCCAGAGCCGCGCGGAGATTGAGGAGATCCTCCTGGCGATATGGGATGCGCTCAAAAATGTTCTTACTGTGGATAACAGGGGCAACTATGTATTGGACATGCCGCGGCAAGTATCGATCGCTGCGGTGCACAAGGCGTGGCTCTGCCCGGTTACCCGACGCCTACTGCCTGTGACCTTTCGAGGGATAACCCCTTATTTGACGCCGACAGCGGACGGGCGGCTAGCCCGTTGCATAGAGGTCGAGATGCCGCGTCTGCCTGAGCCGTTCTGGGGTGGGGACCGCGATGCGGGTTTGGCATGGCTGGAGTCCGATGAGCGGGTTATTCATTTACGGCATCTGGGTTGCTGGGGTGACCTCAATGACCGTATCGCGGCATTTGCCGATTATTTCCGGGCTGTGGAGCACTCTGCGCAGATCGACAGCCGATTGTTGACACAGCGTGAAGAGATGTTCAAGGAAGGTAGGATCAATTTCCTGAGCTGCTCCACCACCATGGAAATGGGTGTCGACATCGGCGGACTTACTGCCGTTGCGATGAACAATGTCCCGCCCCATCCCGCCAACTTTCTGCAGCGGGCGGGCCGTGCGGGCAGGCGTGGTGAGCAGCGCGCCCTCAGCTTTACGTTGTGCAAGAGCAATCCCCAGGGTGAGGCTGTTTTTGGAAATCCTCTCTGGGCCTTTACGACCACATTACGCGTTCCGCAGGTATCCATGCAAAGCCGGAGAATCGTGCAGCGCCATGTCAATTCGCTCATGCTGTCCCGGTTCTTTGCGCAGTGTATTGATGAGGATGTCTATAGGCTGCAATGTGGCTGGTTCTTTCTGGGTTCTGATGATGGCCGGATTTCATCTCCAGCCAGCAGATTCATAGCATGGTGCAGATCGCAAGCAATAGATGATGACAACGAGAATCTGCTTGTCCTGTTGGTGAGAGGCAGCGTGCTCGATGGGGTGCCGCTGGAGCAGATTTTCGAGGAGGCAGCCCTGGATATGGAGAGGGTGCGTGCTGCATGGAGGGCCGAGTACGATGCTCTGGAGCGCAACCTCGAGGAGCTGAAGACCACAAGGGGCAACAGCAAACCTGAAAAGGCCGTCAGTATCCAGCGGGATAGGCTTTCCAGGGAATACTTATTGTCGGAACTGGCCACCCGCGGCTTTCTGCCCGGATATGGTTTTCCTAACGGCGTGGTCAATCTTGTCACTACGACCCTCGATGATCTGGGGTCCAAGTCGCGCAATGGCGAGGAGCGCGAGGGGAATGCGGCCATGAGTCATGGATTCCCTTCGAGGCCCATCCATCAGGCACTGAGAGACTACGCCCCCGGCATGGATATCACCCTGGATGGCCGTGTATTCCATTGTGGTGGTGTCACTCTCAACTGGCACCTGCCTGCGCATCTGGAGGCAGGACAGGAGATCCAGGCGATCTCGTGGATATGGCGCTGCGTAGAATGCAATGGGTCTGGCACGCGCTTGTATATGCCCGATCGTTGTCCGCTGTGCGGTGCCAGTGAGCTGAAGGTTTATGAATATCTCCAGCCTGCCGGCTTTGCTGTGGACATAAGAAGCAGACCACATAACAACATCAACATCCAAAAATATGTGCCGGTTTGCGACCCATTCATATCAGCGCAGGGCGCGGATTGGATGTCCCTGCCTGATCCTGCGCTGGGGCGCTACCGCCACAGTATGAATGGCCATCTGTTCCACCGCAGTGAAGGTGTTCATGGCAAGGGCTATTCGCTGTGTTTGCGCTGCGGACGCGCGGACTCCACCACCGAGGACGGCATGACTCCTGATACACTCAAACGCCACAAGCGACTGCGGGGTGGACGTAATGATGATAATGAAAAATACTGCCCGGGCTATGAGGAAGGTGCCGTCAAGGATGGCATTCTCCTTGGAGCGTCCCTTTATACCGATGTCTTTGAACTCCAGCTCAAGCATCCATCATCTTCAAAATACGCCAGCCGGGTGCAGGCCTATTCCATAGCCGTGGCCTTGCGTCGTGCGTTGTGTAGGTCGATCGGCGTTGAAGAAGACGAGATCGGTATCCATACCGCCAAGGAGCCAGGTCCGTCGGGTGATGAGCGTGTGTATTCTATCTATCTTTACGATAATGCCACGGGAGGCGCGGGTTACGTGGCATTGATGGGCACGGCCCTGGATGTCCTGCTGACTGATGTCACGCGCCTGCTCGCATGCCAATGTGATAAGGCTTGTCAGTCTTGTCTACTGATGCATGATACTCAATACCATGTGGATTTACTGGATCGCAAGGCCGCGCTCAAATTCTTGGATGAGGATTTCCTTACCGCACTGCGTCTCCCAGATTCGCTGTTGGCATTCGGGAAGGAGACGCGCCTCGAGCTGGAACCTTTGGCGCTTGCGCTACAGCGTGAACTCCAGCGCCACAGTGCTGAGGAGATCAGATTTTACCTGGGTGGAAAGGCGGAATCCTGGGAGCCTTTATTGTGGTACCGTCATTTCGACATGGCCAGATTCAGCAGGATGAATATGCGTACCACCTTCATTGTCCAGGGAGACGTTTTGGAAGACCTTGAGAATTCACAGGCTGATGAAATGGCTGCCATTGTTGAGGTATCGGGAGGACAGTTATGGCGCGTCAAGAAGCCAGCTGTTGCCCAGAACGGCATGCCGATGGTGTTAGAGGTTGTTGGGAAAGATTCGATATTGCGCTGGGCGTCCACTGTGGAGGATGCTGCCATTCCATCACCGGCGTGGGGGGGTGGAAGTCAGGGTGCTCGATATGTTTTGGGGGAAGCGGATAGGCAAGGTGCGCAATATCCGGACGACGTAAGCCAGGTGCCGCCATCACAATTGAGAAGATCGTATCCGGGGCTTATCGAGCTGGTCATTAGGAATGAGTTAAATGGGGAGGCTTGCTCATTTGGAGAGCGGGCATGCAGGTTCATTTCCGACAGTGACGATACGGTCAGGGAATATGCCCTACGAGGCAACCTCATCTCGAGCATTGTCTATAGCGATAGATACCTGCTATCACCTCTGACCCTTGTTCTTCTCCGGTCCTTTTTGGGTGAAATTGCCGGCAAAATGGGGTGTGTAGACCATACCACGCAAATCGAGGTCGTGACAGAGAAGCAATCTATCAATGAACCCCGAACTCCATATCAGATCTTCCATAATTGGCAGGATGGTAACGCAAGGCGCAAAGTGTTTTACGAACTTTTCGGAGATATCGGTCCCTGTAAGCTGGAAGAGCGTGATAAGTCGCAAGTACCACATGCGCGTCTACTTACGGTGAGTTGGGCTGATGGTGCCGAATGGATCCTGCGCCTCGACCAGGGGCTAGGCTATTGGCGAGTGAAGCATGGCGAGAAAGCCTCCTTTCGTTTTGATGTCGATGGCAAGAGACAGGCACAGGTTCTGCGCGAGCTGAATCTCAAGGTCCTGGGGCAAAGCCAGCATTTTGCGACCTATTGGTATAGCGGTATGAGAATGCCCTGAAATGCTACTACCAACTTGGCGAAATAAATCATGGGGCAACAATGGGGGTAACCCCATTTTAATGGGTAAAAATTTACAGTATAATAAGCTAGTTAAGTTTGTTGTTCGAATCCTCTCGGGGCCACTCACTGCGTTCGTGTCCCGCCCACACTTCGGATTTCCGGCCCCTCCGGGGTGTTCGCCGAGCTGCGTTCGTCCACTGGACGAACGGTCTCGACTCACCCTCTCGGGCGCGCCACTCACCTCGCCCGTCTTTTTCCGCTGGAGCGGCCCCCGGCCGCGAACGTCTCTGGTTTTCAACATCGCTGCGGATCGGGAGGGTAGCCCTTGCATCCGTAAACCGCTACGAGCAGCTCCGTAGACACGAAAAGATGAGAGCCAGATGCGTAGCTGATAAGCGGATCTTCACCGCACCCGCGGGGATCGACCCGAAAAGCTCTCTTTTTCCCATTGTCCACGTAAGTCTCCCCCGCACCCGCGGGGATGAACCGGCAGTAATCCGAGAAGAATGGCAGCCAATTCGATCATGCCTGGTTATTCAGAACGACGCTCGCCGGGCGTGGAAAATTGGGGATACCCGCCTGGTTACGGGACTGAAAGAAAGCCGCGAGTCGGAGGCTGGACGGCCGGGAGTGGATGGAATGGCCGGCCGCCAATAATGCAAGCCTCAATAGTCGAAGTTTATGGGGTTCAGTCTGGGTTTGTCGTTACAGGTGTTGCCTGTTATCCAAGCGACACCTGTCATTTCGGGCGCAGTGAGAAATGACAGGTAAGTGTGGCGACACGGGCAAGGAGGTGCGGCGGGGATGACATTACCCCTGTCATTCCGAGCGAAGCGAGGAATCTTGGGGCAGTGGGGCAGGATTTCTCCCTTCGGTCGAAATGACAACGTTTCTGTCATGCCGGGCGCAGTGAGAAATGACAGGGAAGTGTGGCGACACGGGCAAGGAGAGGCAGTGGGGATGACATTACCCCTGTCATTTCGGGCGCAGCGAGAAATCCTGGGGCA
>Ga0256839_1000991_pt1 | contig 35783 bp, 34 predicted proteins | sample 354166metaG_FD_185968 | JGI IMG/M metagenome (GOLD analysis project Ga0256839, IMG submission 185968) | Hydrothermal vent microbial communities from Mid Atlantic Ridge, Atlantic Ocean - 354-166 | ecosystem: Environmental > Aquatic > Marine > Hydrothermal vents | place: Atlantic Ocean: Mid...
CCTTCCCCTGCTCCGCCAACACCTTCGTGATCGCCGCCGTCAACGTCGTCTTGCCGTGATCCACGTGACCGATCGTCCCAATGTTCACATGCGGCTTCGTCCGCTCAAACTTCGGCTTGGACATGGCTCCAGCTCCCTCGTGCGTCCCCGCCGGCTCACGCGTACTTCTCGCGGATCTGTTCCGCCACCTGCTGCGGAACCGGCTCGTAGTGGTCGAACTGCATGGTGTACTGGGCACGCCCCTGCGACAGCGAGCGCAGCGTGCTCACATAGCCGAACATCTCGGCCAGCGGCACCAGCGCGCGGATCACCTGGGCGTTGCCGCGCGGCTCCATGCCGAGGATCTGGCCGCGCCGCGCGTTCAGATCGCCGATGATGTCCCCCATGTACTCCTCCGGGGTCACCACCTCCACCTTCATCACCGGCTCCAGCAGGATCGGCCGCGCCCGCTGCGCCGCCTCCCGGAAGGCCGCCCGGCCGGCGATCTCGAAGGCCATGGTGGAGCTGTCCACCTCGTGATAGGCGCCGTCCACCAGCTCCACGTGCACGTCCACCACGGGGAACCCGGCCAGCACGCCCGACTGCATGGCCGATTCGATGCCCTTCTGGACGCCGGGGATGAACTCCTTGGGAATGGCGCCGCCCACGATCTTGTTGTCGAACACGAAGCCGGCCCCGCGTTCCGCCGGATGGAGCAGGATCTTCACCCGCGCGAACTGGCCGGCACCGCCGGTCTGCTTCTTGTGGGTGTAGTCGGCCTCGGCGTCGCGGGTGATGGTCTCGCGGTAGGCCACCATCGGCTGGCCGACGTTGCAGTCCACCTTGAACTCGCGCCGGAGACGGTCGACGATGATCTCGAGATGGAGCTCGCCCATCCCCTTGATGATGGTCTGCCCCGTCTCCGGATCGATGCCGACGCGGAAGGAGGGGTCCTCCTGCGCCAGCTTCTGCAGCGCCGCCGACAGCTTCTCCTGGTCGGCCTTGGTCCGGGGCTCCACCGCCACCTCGATCACCGGATCCGGGAACTCCATCTTCTCCAGCACCACGGGCCGGTCCGGATCGCACAGCGTGTCGCCGGTGGTGGTGTCCTTGAGGCCGACGAAGGCCACGATGTCGCCGGCATAGGCCTCCTTCACCTCCTCGCGCTGATTGGCGTGCATGAGGAGGATGCGGCCGATGCGCTCGCGCTTGCCCTTGGTGGAGTTCCACACGTAGCTGCCGCCGCGGATGGTGCCGGCGTACACCCGCGCGAAGGTGAGGGTGCCCACGAAGGGATCGGTCATGATCTTGAAGGCCAGCGCCGCGATGGGCTGGTCGTCGGCCGGCTCCCGCAGCACCTCCTCGCCGGTCTTGGGATCGACGCCGCGCACCGGCGGCAGGTCCACCGGCGAGGGCAGATAGTCGACGATGGCATCCAGCAGCGGCTGCACGCCCTTGTTCTTGAAGGCGGAGCCGCACAGCACCGGCACCAGCTTGCCCTCGATGGTGCCCTTGCGGATGCAGCGGATCAGCGTCTCGGCGTCCGGCTCCTCGCCCTCGAGGTAGGCCATCATGGCCTCGTCGTCGAGCTCCACCGCCGCCTCGATCAGCCGCGTGCGCGCCTCCCGCGCCTCCTCCCTCAGCTCCTCGGGGATCTCCACGTAGGAGAAGCGCGCGCCCAGCGTCTCCTCGTGCCAGACGATGCCGCGGTCGTGGACCAGGTCCACCACCCCCTTGAAGTCGGACTCCACGCCGATGGGCAGGGTCACCGGCACGGCGTTGGCGCCCAGACGCTCGCGGATCATCGCCACGCAGCGGTCGAAATCGGCGCCGATGCGGTCCATCTTGTTGACGAAGCAGATGCGCGGCACCCGGTACTTGTCGGCCTGCCGCCACACCGTCTCCGACTGGGGCTCCACGCCCGCCACCGCGTCGAAGACGGCGATGGCCCCGTCCAGCACCCGCAGCGAGCGCTCCACCTCGATGGTGAAGTCCACGTGTCCCGGCGTGTCGATGATGTTGATGCGGTGATCCCGCCAGAAGGTGGTGGTGGCCGCCGCCGTGATGGTGATGCCGCGCTCCTGCTCCTGCTCCATCCAGTCCATCGTGGCGGTGCCTTCGTGCACCTCGCCGATCTTGTAGGTCTTGCCGGTATAGTAGAGGATGCGCTCCGTGGTGGTGGTCTTGCCGGCATCGATGTGGGCCATGATGCCGATGTTGCGGTAGCGCTCGATGGGGACCTGGCGGGGCATGGTTCTTCGGATCCCGTCTCGTTACCAGCGATAGTGGGCGAAGGCGCGATTGGCCTCGGCCATGCGGTGGGTGTCCTCGCGCTTCTTGATGGCGGCGCCGCGCCCGTTGGCCGCGTCCATCAGCTCGTTGGCCAGCCGCTCCTCCATCCGCCGCTCCGAGCGCGCCCTGGCCGCGTGGATCAGCCAGCGGATGGCCAGGGTCTGGCGCCGCTCCGGCCGCACCTCCACCGGCACCTGATAGGTGGCGCCGCCGACGCGCCGCGAGCGCACCTCGAGGGTGGGCTTCACGTTCTCCACCGCCTCGTGGAACACCTCCAGCGGATCGCGCCGCATGCGGCGCTGGATGCGCTCCAGCGCCCCGTAGACGATCTTCTCGGCGACGGACTTCTTGCCGTCGCGCATGACGCAGTTGATGAACTTCGCCAGCACCACGTCCCCGTACCTGGGATCGGGCAGGATCTCGCGCCTCTCGGCCGCACGACGCCGCATGGTCGGGCCCCTCCCCTCACTTCGGCCGCTTGGTGCCGTACTTGGACCGGCTGTTCCGGCGGTTGGCCACGCCCTGGGCGTCGAGCGTGCCGCGGATGATGTGATAGCGCACGCCGGGCAGGTCCTTGACGCGACCGCCCCGGATCAGGACCACCGAGTGCTCCTGCAGATTGTGGCCCTCGCCGGGGATGTAGCTCGTCACCTCGTAGCCGTTGGTGAGCCGCACGCGCGCCACCTTGCGCAGGGCCGAATTGGGCTTCTTGGGCGTGGTGGTGTAGACGCGCGTGCACACGCCCCGCCGCTGGGGACAGCCGGTCAGCGCCGGCGACTTGCTCTTCTCCACCGGCTTCTCGCGACCCCGACGGACGAGCTGGTTGATGGTCGGCATGCTCGTTCGATCCTCGATCCGAGGTTTCCACACCCGATCCACGGAGACACGCGGGCCCCGACCGGCCCGGGCCGGCCGCGAGCTCCTCCAGGACCCGTGACTGGCGAGTTCGGCGCTGCGTCTGATCCGCGAGGGTCACCGCCAGCGCCAAAGGCGAGCGGCACGCTTGTAAGCCGCGCCCGCCACGCCGTCAAGCGCGGCGGCGCCGCGACTTCCCCGCGCCTCAGCACGCATCGACGCGCCATCGCGCGCCGACGGCGGGAAACATAAGCATCCGCCCCGCCGTGACAAGGCCCGTTCGTGCGCGCTGGTCCTCGGTCGCCCGCCCCCCCATCTTGAAGTCCGGAACCTCGGGAGGATCTCCATGCCCCTATTGGTTTGCCCGAATTGCGACGAAGGCATGCGCGAGGTCGAACGACGGGGCGTGCGCATCGACGTCTGTCCCCGCTGCCGCGGGGTCTGGCTCGACCGCGGCGAACTCGAAAAACTCCTGGAAACCGCGGCCGACGGGAGGTCGACCGTGTCGCCACCTCCGACACCGCCCACGCACCGCCGCAAGCGACGTTCCTTTCTCGAGGACATCTTCGACTTCGATCTGTTCGACTGAGACGGCCTTCGCCTTCCCTCGGACCCACGGTGAACCAACTTCCTTCCGGATCGGGAGCGGGGCAGGTCCATGGCGCGGGCACCGGTCTTCGGCATCGTCGGCTACAAGAACAACGGCAAGACCACCCTCCTCGTGCGGCTGGTGCGGCATCTGAGCGCGCGCGGTCTCGTGGTCTCCACCGTCAAGCACGCCCACCACAGTGTCGAGCTCGACCAGCCGGGCAAGGACTCCTACGAGCACCGGCGCGCCGGCGCCCGCGAGGTGATGCTGGCCACCGCCCGCCGCTGGTTCCTCGTCCACGAGCTGGCGGACGCGGGGGACGAGCCACCGCCGCTGGCGCGCCTGCTGGCCCGCATGTCGCAGGCCGATCTGGTGCTGGTGGAGGGTTTCAAGACCTGCGACCATCCCAAACTGGAGGTGCACCGGCGGGCCCGCGGCACCCCGCTCCTCGCCCGCGGCGATCCCACCGTGCTGGCGGTGGCGAGCGACGGACCGCTGGAGGACCTCGACCGGCCCGTCTTCCATCTCGACGACATCCCCGCCATCGCCGACTTCGTGCTGCGTCACGCGAGGAGGTGGCCGTGAGCGCCCGCGACTGTCTCGACTACGGGCGGATGACGCCGGTGGCGGAGGCCCGCGCCATCCTCGCCCGTCACGCCCGTCCCCTCGCCGGCATCGAGCGCGTTCCCCTCGCCGCCGCCCGCGGCCGCATCCTCGCCCGCGACCTGGTGAGCCCGCGCGACGTGCCGCCCTTCGACAATGTGGCGGTGGACGGCTACGCCTTCGCCGCCGCCGCCCTCGCCGGCGGTCGCCGCGAGCTCCGGCTGCTGGCCGGCGTCGCCGCCGCCGGTCATCCCTTCCCCGACCCCGTGCCCGAGGGGCGGGCGGTGCGCGCGCTCACCGGCGCGCCGCTGCCGGCCGGCTGCGACACGGTGGTGATGCAGGAGGAGGTGGAGGTGGCCGGCGACCGCCTGCGCCTGCCCGGACACGTGCGTCCCGGCGCCAACGTCCGCCGCCGCGGCGAGGACGTGACCCGCGGCGGTCGCGTCGTCGTCGCCGGCACCCGTCTCGGCCCCCAGCATCTGGGGGTGGCCGCCGAGCTCGGCCTCGCCGAGCTGGAGGTGCGCACGCCGCTGCCGGTGGCCCTCTTCTCCAGCGGTGACGAACTGGTGGAGCCGGGTGGCACGCCCGGTCCCGGCGGCATCTACGACGCCAACCGCCCCATGCTGCGGGCGCTGCTCGGCGATCTGCCCGTGACCGTCACCGATCTCGGCATCCTTCCCGACCGGCGGGAGGCGGTGGAGGAGGCGGTGCTCGGGGCGGCGCGCCGGCACCCTCTGGTGATCACCTCCGGCGGCGCCTCCACCGGCGACGAGGACCATCTCTCGCGTCTGCTGGAGGCGCGCGGCGAGGTGCTGTTCTGGCGGGTGGCCATGAAGCCCGGCCGCCCTCTCGGCTTCGGCCGGCTGGAGGACGCCTTCCTCTTCGTGCTGCCGGGCAATCCGGTGGCCGCGGCCCTGGGGTTCCTGCTGTTCGCCCGGCCCTTCCTGCTGGCGCTGGCCGGTGCCTCCTTCGCGCTCCCCGAGCCGCTGCCGCTGCCGGCCGCCTTCGCCCTCACCAAGCGCGGCGACCGCACCGAGTTCGCCCGCGCCCGGCTGGTGCGCGAGTCCGACGGCACCGTCGCCGTGGCGCGCATTCCCCGGGAGGGCTCGGGCATCCTCACCTCCCTCACCGAGGCCGACGGCATCGTCGAGCTGCCGCCGGAGGTGACCCGGGTGGAGCCGGGTGATCCCGTCCTCTACCGTTCGCTCGTGGACCTCGGCTGTCGCTGAGGGGCGAGGATCGCGCGCCTCGCACCGGCGGGGCCGCGGGGGCGGATGGCGGCGGACGGATGCGGGAGGAGACCGTGGCACCACGCGGGGAGTTCCCTTGGCACGCGTGCACCGTCGAGGAGGTCCTCGCCCGTCTCGAGGCCGGGCCCGACGGCCTGTCCGGCGAGGAGGCGAAGCGCCGGCTCGCGCACTTCGGCCCCAACCGCCTGCCGGAGCCGCCCCGGCCCTCGCCCTTCCGACGCTTCGTCCGCCAGTTCCACGACGTGCTGATTTACATGCTGCTGGCGGCCGCCGCCGTCACCCTCGCCTTGGGCGAGGGCGTGGACACCCTCGTCATTCTCGCGGTGGTGGTGGCCAATGCCCTCATCGGCTTCTGGCAGGAGGGCCGGGCGGAGCGGGCCATGGAGGCCATCCGCCGGCTGCTGGCGCAGCGGGCGCTGGTGGTCCGCGACGGCCATCGCCGCACCGCGCCGGCCGAGGAGCTGGTGCCGGGCGACGTGGTGCTGGTGACGGCCGGCGACCGGGTGCCGGCCGATCTGCGGCTGATGGAGGCGGCGGGGCTGGAGGTGGACGAATCGCCGCTCACCGGCGAATCCGTGCCGGTGCGCAAGGACCCGGAGCCGGTGCGGCCCGACGCGCCCCTGGCCGAGCGCCGGGACATGCTCTACTCCGGCACCCTCGTCACCCGTGGACGGGGACGGGGCGTGGTGGTGGCCACCGGCCGGGCCACCGAGGTGGGGCGCATCGGCGGCCTGCTGGAGCGCATCGCCCCCACCCCCACGCCCCTCGCCCGCCGCTTCGCCCGCTTCTCCCGCTATCTCACGCTCGGCATCCTGCTGCTCGCCGCCGCCACCCTCGCGGCGGGCGTGCTGCTGCACGGGCGGCCCCTCGGCGAGGCGTTCATGGCGGCGGTGGCCCTGGCGGTGGCCGCCATTCCCGAGGGCCTGCCCGCCATCGTCACCATCACCATGGCCATCGGCGTCGAGCGCATGGCCCGCCGTCGCGCCATCGTCCGCCGCATGCCGGCCATCGAGACGCTGGGCTCGGTGGACGTGATCTGCTCCGACAAGACCGGCACCTTCACCCGCAACGAGATGACGGTGGAGGCGGTGGTCCTCGCCCGCGGCCTCGTCACCGTCACCGGAGAGGGCTACGCACCCCACGGCGAGTTCCTGGCGGACGGCCGTCCCCTCGCGCCGGAGCGCGACGCCACGCTGCGGGAGCTGCTCACGGCCGCCGTGCTCTGCAGCGACGCCGAACTGCGCGTGCGTGACGGCGAATGGACGGTGGAGGGCGATCCCACCGAAGGGGCCCTGCTGGCCGCCGCCCTCAAGGCCGGGCTCGAGCCGCGGCGCCTGCGTGCCGACCTGCGCCGTCTCGACGAGATCCCCTTCGATCCCGAACGGCGCTTCATGGCGGTGCTGGTGGAGGACCGCGACGGTCGCCGCTTCGTGCACGTCAAGGGCGCCCTCGAGGCGCTGCTGGCCATGTGTGCCGCCCAGCGAACCGAGGACGGCGGCGAGGCGCCGCTCGATCTGGACGTCTGGGTGGCCCGCATGGAGCAGCTCGCCGCCCGCGGCGATCGGGTGCTGGCGGTGGCGAGCCGGGAGGTGGAGGCCGGAACCGGCCGGCTGCCGCCGCCCGGGGAGCTGGACGGCCGGCTGGTGCTGCTGGGCCTCGTGGGGCTTCTGGATCCGCCGCGGCCGGAGGCCGTCGCCGCGGTGGCCACGTGCCGGGCCGCCGGCATCCGTGTGAAGATGATCACCGGCGACCACGCCGCCACCGCCCGCACCGTCGCCGAACGTCTGGGACTCGCCGAGACGGCGACGGTGCTCACGGGGGCCGATCTCGACCGTCTCAGCGACGCCGAACTGGCCGACCGGCTGGAGCGGGTGGACGTGTTCGCCCGCACCACGCCCGAACACAAGCTGCGGCTGGTGACGCTGCTGCAGCGGCGGGGCCACGTGGTGGCCATGACCGGCGACGGCGTCAACGACGCTCCGGCCCTGCGGCGGGCCGACGTGGGCATCGCCATGGGCCGGCGGGGCACCGAGGCGGCGAAGGAGGCCGCGGACATCGTCCTCGCCGACGACGATTTCGCCACCATCGCCGCCGCCGTCGAACAGGGACGCCTCGTCTACGACAACATCCGCAAGGCGGTGGCCTGGATCCTGCCCACCAACGGCGCCGAGAGCCTGGTGGTGTTCGCCGCCATGTCGCTGGGACTGGTGCTGCCCCTCTCGCCAGTGCAGGTGCTGTGGGTCAACACCGTCACCACCGTCACCCTCGCCCTGGCCCTCGCCTTCGAGGGACCGGAGCCGGACGTGATGGCGCGCCCGCCGCGGCGGCCCGACGAACCCTTCCTGTCGACGGTGCTGCTGCAGCGGCTGCTGCTGGTGAGCCTGCTCGGCAGCGGGGCCACCTTCGCCGTCTTCGAATGGTACGGGGCGGCCGGCGCCGGCCTCGCCGAGGCGCGCACCGCCGCCGTCCACGCCCTGGTGGCCTGTGAGGCCTTCTATCTCTTCGCGGCCCGCCGTTTCGCCGATCCCGCCTTCGCCAGGCCTGCCCTCGCCACGATCCGGCCGGCACTGGTGAGCTTCCTGCTGGTGTGGCTGGCCCAGCTCGCCTTCACCTACGGCGGTCCCCTCGCCCGCGCCCTCGACGCGGCGCCGGTGGGACCCGGCGCCTGGGCGGCGGCGACGGCGGCGGGTCTCGTGGTGCTGGCGGCGGTGGAAGTGGAGAAATGGTTGCGCCGGCGACGGGCGGGCCCGTCCGGCCCCTGATGGACGAGGCGGCGCCGGCGGCGCGGGTGGAAACGCGGGCCGACGAGACGGCCGCCCGGTTGCCGGAGGAGCCCTCGCGGCGCGAGGTGAAGGTTCCCCTCGACGTCCGCGGCTTCACCGTGCCGGACGTGTTCAGGATGGATGCCGGCATCGACTGCGGCAGGCGCCGGCCGGAACCGCCCCGGCTCGGCCACCGGGCGCGCGGACTCAGGCGGCGCGCCGGTCCGGGGAGCCGAGGGGACGTCGGCAGCAGAGGAGCGAGAGGAAGAGACAGCCGTCCCTCCCCGCCGCCGGCGCGTGCAGCGTGGTCTCGTCGCACACGGCGAGATCGCCGCGGAGAAAGCGGGCACCGCCGTCCCTCAGTTCCCCCTCCAGCACCAGCGTCACCTCGAGGCCGGGATGGCCGTGCGGTGGCAGGGCGGCACCGGGCGCCAGCCGCGAGAGGGTGGCGCACATGCCGGCCCGGGGACCGCCGGGGACCGGCACCGGCCGCTGCACCACCGGTACGCCGTCGGCGGCGGGCGGCAGCGGCACCCCGGCGAGGAGACGGGTGAGGGAGTCGCGCGGGCCGGTGGCCGGGGGGTCGGCGATGACGGCGCGGGCCAGCACCGCCTCGGGATCGGTGCGGACGAGGGCGGCCGGCTCCAGTCGCTCGAACAGGAGGCCGCCCAGTTCCAGCAGCAGGCCGAAGCGCCGGCGCGAGCGCGGTGAAAGGGCGAGATGGGCATCCACCAGCAGGGCGAGGGGCGGCGGCAGGCGGCCGGCCGCGTGGGCCAGCAGCAGATCGTCGAGATCCGCCGCCGGCGTCATGAGGCCTTCTCCCCGAGTCGCTCGCGCAGCTTGTCGAGGGCGAGGCGGATGCGCGACTTCACCGTCCCCAGCGGGAGTCCCAGCGCGTCGGCGATCTCGCCGTGCGACCTGCCCTCCAGATAGTAGATGCGCAGCACCTCGGCCTGCTCCGGCGGCAGCTCCTCGATGGCGCGTTCCAACTGACGGCGCAGCAGCGCGATCTCCCGCTCGGCGAACTCCGGCTCCTCGCGGGCGATCTCCCGCGCCTCCTCCTCCGGGCGGAACTCGGCCCGCGGCGCCCGCCGGAACGCGTCGATTCTTTTGTTGCGCGCGATGGCGAAAATCCAAGTGGCGGGAGTCGCCCTGCGGGGGTCGAACTGACCCGCCCGTTCCCACACCGTGAGCATCACCTCCTGGGCCAGTTCCTCGGCCTGCTGATCGTCCAGCCCCAGCCGCCGCAGGTACGCCTTGACCCGCGGTGCGAAATGGGCGAACAGCCGCGCGAACGCCCGCCGGTCGCGCCGTTCGGCCACGGCTCGGAGATCGGCGGCGAGGCGGGCGGAGGTGTGCTCGGCGGAGCTCATGGCTCCCTTGAAGCCCCCCTCGGATCGCGGTGCAAGGGGCGGGGTCGGTTGCACGAAGGCGGAGAGGTCTCGGGTGGAGACGGTCGACGCGCTGGTGGTGGGTGCGGGCGTGGTGGGACTGGCCACCGCCCGCCGCCTCGCCATGGCCGGCCTCGAGACGCTGGTGGTGGAGCGACACGCCGGCCCTGGCGAGGAGACCAGCTCCCGCAACAGCGAGGTGATCCACGCCGGCCTCTACTATCCGCCGGGCAGTCTGCGCGCCCGCTGCTGCATCGCCGGTCGCGACTTCCTCTACCGCTATCTCGCCGAGCGCGGCGTCTGGCACCGCCGCCTCGGCAAGCTGGTGGTGGCCACCGACGAACGCCAGCATCCGCGCCTCAGGGCGATCCTGGACAACGCCCGGGCCAGTGGCGCGGGTGCGCTGGAATGGTGGGACGCCCGGCGGGTCCACCGTGTGGAACCGGAGCTCGCGGTCACCGCCGCCCTGTGGTCGCCCGCGAGCGGCGTCCTCGACGCCCACGGCCTCATGACGGCCTATCTGGCCGATGCCGAGGCCCACGGCGCGGTGCTGGTGCCCCGCACCCCCCTCACCGGGGTGACGGTGGAGGCCGATCGCTTCGTCTGCCGCTTCGCCGATGCCGCCGGGACGGTGCTGGCCACCCGCCGCCTGGTGGTGGCGGCGGGACTGGCGGCACCGGAGCTCGCCCGCCGCATCCGTGGCCTCGATCCCCGCCAGGTGCCCCGCCAGTGGCTGTGCAAGGGGAACTACTTCACCCTGCGCGGCCGCTGTCCCTTCCGCCATCTCGTCTATCCGCTGCCGGACGAGGCCAGTCTCGGCATCCACGTGACGCCCGACCGCAGCGGCCGCTGCCGCTTCGGCCCCGATGCCGAATGGGTGGACCGGGTGGACTACCGGGTGGATCCCGGCCACGCGCCCGCCTTCGTCGCGGCCATCCGCCGCTACTGGCCCGATCTGCCGGCGGACGCCCTCGCACCGGACTATGCCGGCATCCGTCCCAAGCTACACCCGCCCGGCACGCCGCGCCCGGACTTCCGGGTGGACGGCCCCGAGGTCCACGGCATCCCGGGGCTGGTGCTGTTCTTCGGGATCGAGAGTCCGGGACTCACCGCCTCGGCGGCCCTCGCGGAGGTAGCGGCGCGGCGGCTCGGCCTGCCCCCCTCCGCCGAGTTCAGCGATCTCGCCGTCCCATGAGCTTGGCGCCGAAGGCGGCCTCGCTCACCACCTCGCCGTCCACCCGCGCCGTCGCCTCGTATTTGAAGACGCCGAGCTTCGCCCGCACCAGCCGCACCTCCAGCGCGAGCCGGTCGCCCGGGCGCACCGGCCGGCGGAAGCGGGCGCCGTCGATGCTCATGAAATAGACGCTGCTGCCCTCGTAGGCGGGACCGTAGCTGGCGATGGTCATGACGGCCGCCGTCTGGGCCATGGCCTCGATGGTGAGCACCCCCGGCATGATGGGATCGTCGGGAAAGTGGCCGGGGAAGAAGGGTTCGTTGACGGTGACGTTCTTGATCCCCACCGCCCGTTCGAAGGCGGTGATCTCCACCACCCGGTCGATCAGCAGGAAGGGATAGCGGTGGGGAATGATCCGCGTGATCCCCGCGATGTCCACGTCGGGAAGCGGGGTTCCCTTTTCGGGAACGGAGCGGTCGCTCATGCGGGGTCTCCCTCAGCGGTCCCGGGTGCCGGCGTCGGAGTCCGCTTCCGGCACCGTCACGTCGGGAAGCCGGCGATCGACGGCGGCCAGCACCTCCTCGGTGAGGTCGAGCCGGGGCGCGAACAGGAGGACGGCGGTGCTGGGCAGGACCAGGTTGAAGCCCTTCTCGTCGGCCATCTCGCTCACCACCTGGACGATGGTGTCGCGCACCACCGCGAAGGCCTCGGCCGAGGCCCGATCCAGCTCCCGCCGCCGCTGCTGCACCAGGCGCTGCACCCGCGCCGCCTCCTCCTCGAAGGCGCGGCGCTTCTCGGCGAAGGCCTCAGGCGAGAGCAGCCCCTTCTGACGGGCGAGTTCGCGCTCGCGCGCCACCAGCCGCCGTTCCAGCTCGCGGATCTCCCGCTGATAGCGGGCACGCCGCGCCTCGAGCTGGTTGCGGATGCTCCGGGCCGCCTTGGCCTCGCGCAGCACGCGCTGATAGTCCACCACCGCCACCACCGCCGGCGGCAGCGGTTCGGCGGCGGCGCGCCACGGCAGGGCGAGGACGACCACGGTCACCAGCAGGGCGAGGGCGGGGCCGAACCACCCGCGCTCAGAAGCGGGTGCCGAAGCTGAGCCGGAAGCGTTCGGTCTCGTCCTCGTCATTCTTCACCACGGCCTGGGCGAAGTCGATGGAGAGCGGCCCCAGCGGCGAGACCCAGGAGACGCCGACGCCGGCACCCACCCGGACGTCGCCGCTGTCCACCAGATTGGGACCGCTCACGTCGACGTCGGTGAGGGTCCCGGCATCCACGAAGGCACGCCCGAACATGCGCAGTTCCTTGGGCAGCCCCAGCGGGAACCGCAGCTCGGCGGTGCCCACATAGTACAGATTGCCGCCGAGGGCATCGCCCGTGGTGCGGTCCCGGGGACCGATGCCGGCGAAGCGGAAGCCCCGCAGGGTGGAGCCGCCGATGAAGAAACGGTCGGCGAGATGGACGTCCCCACCGAGTCCGAGGATGTGGCCGGCGCGGATCCCCAGGTTCACCACCACGTCGGGTACCACGGAATAGTACCACGCCGCCCGCAGTTCGTGGCGGACGTAGCGGTTGTCACCCCCGAGACCGGCGAAGTCCTGATCGATGCGCACCACGAAGCCCTCGCTGGGCAGGAACACGTTGTCCCGCCGGTCCCACTTCAGGGTGTGGCCGATGGCGGAGGTGACCCGGCCGCCCTGCTCGCGCCGGATAAAGGCCGAGGCCGCCGGATCCACGTTGTCGATCTCGATGCGACGCAGCGCGTAGCGGACGGAATGGCGCAGGAACTCGGAGAGGGGATAGCCGACGCGGATGCGTCCGCCGTCCCGACGCTGATCGAAGGAGGCCTCGGTCTGGAAGTCGGTCACCGTGTGGAAGAGGTCGATGCCCGCCGACAGTTCGTGCCCGAGGAAGTAGGGCTCGGTGAAACTGAAGTCGAAGCGCGTGGTCCGGCCGGAGACGGTGAAGGAGAGGTCCAGCTTCTGCCCGCGGCCGAGCAGGTTGCGCTCCGACAGCCGGGCGTCGGCCAGGAAGCCCTCGGCGGTGGAGTAGCCGCCGCCGAAGGAGAGCTCGCCCGTGGGCTGCTCCTCCACCTCCACCTCCACCACCAGCCGGTCCGGGGCGCTGCCCTGGCGGGTGCGCACGTCGACCCTGGAGAAATAGCCGAGGTTGCGCACCCGTTGGATCGACCGGCGCAGGAGGGAGGCGTTGAAGGGATCTCCCTCGGCGAGGCGGAACTCGCGCCGGATCACCCGGTCGAGGGTGCGGACGTTGCCGCGGATCTCGATGCGCTCGACGTAGACCCGCGGGCCGCGGCTGATGCGGAAGACGATGTCCACCACCCGCTTCTCGCGGTCGAGGCGTTCCTCCGGCTCGATGCGCGCGAAGGCGTAGCCGAGTTCGCCCAGCTTTTCCGTGATGGCCTGGACGGTGCGCTCGATGGCATCGGCATCGTAGATCCCACCCTCGCGCACCTCCACGAGCCGCCGCAGCTTCTCCGGTTCCAGTTCGGGGATGTCCGAGACCAGCTCCACCTTCCCGAAACGGTAGCGCGGTCCCTCGTCGACGGCGAAGGTGAGATAGTAGCAGCGCCCGTCGGGACCGAGCTGGGCGGTGACCGCCGTCACCTCGAATTCGGCATAGCCGCGGGCACGATAGTGACGGCGCAGGCGCTCCTTGTCGAGCTCGACCCGGTCGGGGTCGTAGACGTCGGCGCTGCTGAAGAAGCGATACCAGGCGGTCTCGCGGGTGGAGACGACACCCCGCAGCGTACTGTCGGAGAAGGCGCGGTTGCCGACGAAGGCGATCCCGCACACGCGGGTCACCGGCCCCTCGCGGATCTCGAACACGAGGTCCACCCGGTTCTGCGGGCGACGGATGATCTTGGGCTCGACCCGCGCCGCGTAGCGGCCGTTGCGGCGGTAGAGGTCGAGGATGCGCTCCACCGCCTCCTGCACCCGCCGGCGGCTGAAGACGCTGCGGGGTGCGATGCCCACCTCGGCCCGGAGCTGCTCGTCGTCGATGGCCGAATTGCCCTCGAAGGCCACCCGGCTGACCACGGGGTTCTCCACCACCCGCACCACCAGCACGTCGCCGCGGCGTTCGAGACGCACGTCCTCGAACAGACCGGTGGCGAAGAGGGTCTTGAGGGAGCGGTCGAGGCGGTCGGGGTCGAAGGGATCGCCCGGGCGCACGGCCAGATAGCCCAGGACGGTGGCGTCCTCGACGCGCCGGTTGCCCTCCACCACGATCTCGCGGATGCGGACCTCGGCGGGACCGGCCTGGGCGTGGACCCGCGGTGCGGTCAGAGGCGATGCGAAGAATGTCAGTGTCAGCCCGAAGGCGAGCACCCGAGCGATGGGACCCATGGTGCCTTCCCGTCCTCTCCCAGATCGCCGCCGCGGGCGACGGATCAGCCGGAATCGGATCCGAACAGCTCGAGCTGGCGGAGGTCGTTCCAGGTGGCGAACAGCATGAGCGTCACCACCATGGCCAGCCCGATGCGGAACAGGATCTCCTGGCTGCGCTCCGACAGCGGCCGCCCGCGCGCCGCCTCGATCGTGTAGAGGAGAAGGTGACCGCCGTCCAGCATGGGGATCGGGAACAGATTGATGAGGCCGAGGTTGAGTGACAGGATCGCCGCGAACCAGAGCACCGGCACCAGCCCCTGGCGGGCGATCTCGCCCGACATCTGGGCGATGCGCAGGGGCCCGCCCAGCTCTTCGGTGCCGCGGGTGCCGACGATCATCTGCCCCACCGCCTGCAGCGTGCCGGCGATCATGCGGCCGGTCTCCGCCACCGCCTCGACGAGGGCGCTGCCGGGGCCGAGACGGCGGTACTCGAGCCCGCGGCTGGTGACGCCCACGAGACCGATGCGCACCGTCCCCGCCGGCGTCTCCACCTCCCGTAGCTCCGGCACCACCGTGAGCTCCAGCGTACGGCCGTCGCGGCGGACGGTGAAGACGAGCGGCGTGCCCGGCGCGTCGCGGACGATGCGCTGGAGGTCCTCGAAACTGTCCACCGTCTCGCCGTTCACGGCGAGGATGCGGTCGCCCGGCAGCAGTCCCGCCGCGGCCGCCGGCGAGTCCGGCATCACGTCTCCCACCACCGGCGGCGCGTAGGGCTTGCCGTAGACCAGGAACAGCAGGGCGAAGACCAGCACCGCGAAGAGGAAATTGGCGAGGGGCCCGGCGGCGACGATGGCCATGCGCTGCCCGACGCGCTTGGCCGGGAAGGCGTCGGGGGTGCGGGCCGCGCCCGGCGTCTCCTCCTCGCCCAGCATCTTCACGTAGCCCCCCAGCGGCACCAGCGCGAACTTCCAGCGGGTGCCCCGGCGGTCGGTCCAGCCGAAGAGTTCGGGGCCGAAGCCGATGGAGAAGACCTCCACCCGCACGCCGTTGCGGCGTGCCACCCAGAAGTGGCCGAACTCGTGGACGAAGACCACCACCGAGAGGATGAGGAGGAAGGGGACGAAATAGCCGACGACGAGCTGGACGAGGTCGATCATGCGCGGTCCGCGCTCCCGTGCTGGCCGGCGAGGCGCAGCCGCCGGCGGGTCCAGGTGCGCGCCTCGGCATCGAGCCGCAGCACCTCTTCGAGCGTGCCCGGACGGACGGCGGCGAGCGGTGTGGCCAGGGCCTCCTCCACCGTCCGGGCGATGTCGAGGAAGCCGATCCGACCGGCGAGGAAGGCCTCCACCGCGATCTCGTTCACGGCATTGAGGACAGTTGGGGCCCCGCCCCCGCGTCTCAAGGCCTCGCGGGCCAGCGTCAGGGCGGGGAAGCGTGCCGGATCGGGAGCCTCGAAGTCGAGGCGCCCGAGGGCCACGAGATCGAGGCGGGCGACGCCGGTGGCGAGCCGCGACGGCCAGGCCAGCACGTGGGCGATGGGCACGCGCATGTCGGGCGGGCCGAGCTGGGCCAGCACCGAGCCGTCGGTGAAGACCACGAGGCCGTGGACCACCGACTGGGGATGGACCACCACCTCGATGGCCCGCTCGTCGAGACCGAAGAGATGGTGGGCCTCGATGATCTCGAGACCCTTGTTCATCATGGTGGCGGAATCGACGGTGATTTTGGCCCCCATGCGCCAGTTGGGATGGGCCAGCGCCCGGTCCGGCGTGGCGCGGGCCATCTCCTCGCGGCTGGCGGTGCGGAAGGGACCGCCCGAGGCGGTGAGGACGATGCGCTCCAGGTGGCGGCGGGGATTGCCGGCCAGCGCCTGGAAGACGGCGTTGTGTTCGGAGTCCACGGGCAGCAGGACGGCGTCGTGGGTGGCCACCTCGCGCACGAACAGTTCGCCGGCGGAGACCAGACACTCCTTGTTGGCGAGGCCGACGACGGCACCCCGCCGGACGGCGGCGAGGGTGGGCTCGAGGCCGGCGGCGCCGACGATGGCGGCCATCACCAGCTCGCTCGGCCGCATGGCCGCCTCCACCACCGCCCGCGGGCCCGCCGCCGCCTCGATGCCGCTGCCGGCGAGCGCCTCCCGCAGCTCGCCGTAGGCGGCGGGGTCGGCCACCACGGCGAGGCGGGCGCGGTGGCGGCGGGCGAGACGGGCGAGCTCGCCGGCGCGACGGTGGGCGGTCAGCGCCTCGATCTCGAAGCGGCCCGGATCCTCGGCCACCACCTCGAGGGTGGCGCGGCCGACGGAACCGGTGGCGCCCAGCACCGTGAGCCGGCGCGGCCAGTGGGGCGCACAGTCGCCGGCACCCGCGGCCGGGATCACCACCCCCCTCCCCCGCCGGTCAGCGCCAGCACCAGGGCGAAGGCCGGGGCGGCGAAGAGGAGACCGTCGAGCCGGTCCAGCACGCCGCCGTGGCCCGGCAGCAGCCGGCCGCTGTCCTTGTACCCGGAGCGGCGCTTGAGCCAGGACTCGAAGAGATCGCCCGCCTGTTCCACGAGGGCGAGGACGGCGGCGAGCAGCGCGGCGAGTGCGCTCGTACGGTCGAGGCGGCCGTGGGCGAGGGCCGCGAGCGCGCCGCCGGTCGCGGCGGCGAACAGCACGCCACCGGCGAGACCGGACCAGGTCTTGTTGGGACTCAGAACGGGTGCGAGGCGCGGCCCGCCCAGGGTGCGCCCCACGAAATAGCCGCCCATGTCGGTGGCGGCCACCACGGCGACGATCCACAGGGTGAGCCAGGCGCCGGTGGGACCACCGTGGCGCAGCCACCACAGGGAGAGAAGGGGAATGCCGAGATAGAGCGGACCCAGCATCCAGGCCCAGGCGCGGCCGCCGGCGGCCCGCGCCAGCGGGGCGCCGAGGGCGGCGGCGAGGACCAGCAGCGTCAGACCCTGGACGGTCGCGAGGCCGGCGGCGAGGACGAGGGCCGCGGCCAGCGCCGTGGTCAGGAAGGCGGTGAGGCGCCGCTGCCGTACGAGCGCGCGTTCCTGCAGCCGTGCGTATTCGAAGGCCATGGCCGCGGCGGCCGCGGCCAGCAGCAGGAGGAAGGGGAACCCACCCCACAGGATGAGGAGGCCCGCCACCGTGGCGAGGGTGACGGCGGTCACCACGCGCCGCCCGAAGTCGCGGTCGCCGAAGGCTTCACCCGGCCGAGGCCCCATAGCGTCGCTCGCGTCGACCGTACTCCAGCAGCGCCTCCACCAGATGCTCCTCGCCGAACTCGGGCCACAGCACCGGCAGGAAGACCAGCTCGGTGTAGGCGAGCTGCCAGAGCAGGAAGTTGCTGATGCGCTGTTCGCCGCTGGTCCGGATGAGGAGGTCGGGATCGGGCACGCCGGCGGTGTCGAGGCAGGCGGCGAAGCGGTCCTCGTCGATGGCGGCGGGATCCAGCCGGCCGGCCCGCACCGCCTCGGCGATGCGGCGGCAGGCGCGCACGATTTCCTGCCGGCCGCCGTAGTTGAGGGCCACCAGCACGTCGATGCGACGGTTGTCGGCGGTGCGCCGTTCCGCCTCCTCGATGAGGGCGACGATGTCCGACGCGAGCCGGGCGCGGTCGCCGATGACGCGGATGCGCACGTCGTTCTCGTGGAGATGGTCGATCTCCCGCTGCAGATAGTAGCGCAGCAGGTTCATGAGCTCGTCCACCTCCTGGGGCGGCCGGCGCCAGTTCTCCGAGGAGAAGGCGTAGAGGGTGAGGTAGCGGATGCCGAGGCGGGCACAGGCCTCGACGGTCCGGCGCACCGCCTCCGCCCCCTTGCGGTGGCCCCAGGCGGGGGGATGCCCGCGGGCCCGCGCCCAGCGTCGGTTGCCGTCCATGATGATGGCGACGTGGACCGGCAGCGGGGTCTCCGCGAAGACCGCCTCGAGCCGCTCGGACAAGGGGTTCACCTCGCGCTCATACGGTGAGGATGTCCCGTTCCTTCTGCTCCAGCAGCCGGTTGATGGCGTCCACGTGCTCGTCCGTGAGCTTCTGCACCCGCTCCTGCAGGCGGTGGAACTCGTCCTCGGAGATCTCGCCGTCCCGCAGCCGGCGACGCAGGGTGTCGATGGCGTCCCGCCGCACGTTGCGGACCGCCACCCGTGCCTGCTCGGCGTATCGGTGCGCCACCTTGACGAGCTCCTGGCGCCGCTCCTCGCTGAGCTCGGGCAGCGGCACCCGCACGAGATTGCCGTCGGTCATCGGGTTGAGGCCGAGACCCGCGTTGCGGATGGCCTTCTCCACCGCCTTGACGAGGCCGCGGTCCCAGACCTGGACGGTGAGCAGGCGCGGCTCCGGCGCCGAGACGGTGGCCACCTGGTTGAGGGGCATCTCGGTGCCGTAGGCCTCCACCGTCACCGGCTCCAGCAGGCTGGTGGAGGCGCGGCCGGCCCGGAGACCGGCGAGCTCGCGGCGCAGGACCTCGACCGCGCCGTCCATGCGCTTCTTGATGTCCTTGAGGTCGAACGTCGCGCTCATGCCTCCGCCTCCTCGATGACGGTGTGCGGTGCCTCTCCGCGCAGCACCCGGGGGAAGTTGCCCGGCTCCCGGACCGAGAACACGATAATGGGGATCCGGCTCTCCCGCGCAAGCGCGATGGCCGAGGCGTCCATGACGCGGAGATCGCGCGCCAGCACCTCGAGATAGGAGAGGCGGTCGTAGCGCACGGCGTCGGGACGGGTGCGGGGATCGGCGGAATAGACGCCGTCCACCCGGGTGCCCTTGAGGAGCACCTGGCAGTCCATCTCGGCCGCCCGCAGCGCCGCCGCCGTGTCGGTGGTGAAGAAGGGATTGCCGGTGCCGGCGGCGAAGATCACCACCCGCCCCTTCTCGAGATGGCGCAGCGCCCGCCGGCGGATGTACGGCTCGCACACGGCCGACATGGGGATGGCGGACATCACGCGGGTGGGCACGCCGCGCCGCTCGATCACGCTCTGCACCGCCAGCGCGTTGATGACGGTGCCCAGCATGCCCATGTGATCGGCCGTCACCCGCTCCACGCCGGCGGCCGCCAACGTGCTGCCGCGGACGATGTTGCCGCCGCCGATGACGAGGCAGAGCTCCACCCCCATGGCGTGGACGGCGGCGACGTCGTCGGCCAGGGCCTGCAGCACGCGACTGTCGTGGCCGAACTCGCGTTCCCCCATCAGCGCCTCGCCGGACATCTTGAGCAGGACCCGGCGCCAGCGCGGTGGGGGTGGCTCCGTCTCTTCCCGCATGTCCTCACCCGGCCGCTCTCACGCAGGAGCCCCGGCGCCGCGGGCCGGGGCCCGCCGTCGCCTCACCGCCCACTCATCTGCGCGACTTCCGCGGCGAAGTCCTCCTCCTTCTTCTCCAGCCCCTCGCCGAGGGCCACGCGCACGAAGTCCGCCACCTCCACCGGCGTTCCCGTCTCCTTCGCGAAGGCGGCGAGGACGTCCCGCACCTTGCGGTCGGGATCCATGACGAAGCGCTGCTCCAGCAGCACCGCCTCCTCGTAGAACTTGCGCAGCCGCCCCTCCACCATCTTCTGGACGATGTGGTCGGGCTTGCCGGAGGCGCGGGCCTGTTCGGCGAGGATCTCGCGCTCGCGGGCCACCACCGCCGGATCCAGCCCCTCCACCGTCACCGCCTGGGGGCTCGCCGCCGCCACCTGCATGGCCAGCTGCTTGCCGAGCTCGGCCAGCTGTTCCGGCGCCGCCTCGGAGCGCAGCGCCACCAGCACGCCGATACGGCCCATGCCCGGCGCCGACTGGGCGTGGACGTAGCCGGCCACCACGCCCGGCGCCACCTCCAGATAGGCCGCCCGCCGGAGGCGGATGTTCTCGCCGATGGTGGCGACGGCGTGGGTGATCTCCTCCTCGACGCTGCGGCCGGTCTCCGCCACCCGCGCCCCCTTCAGCGCCTCGAGATCGCCCCGCACGGCGAGGGCGAGGCGGGCGATGCGCCCCACCAGCTCCTGGAAGGTCTCGTTGCGGGCGACGAAGTCGGTCTCGGAGTTGACCTCCACCACGGCGCCGCGGCCGTCCTCCACGACGACGGCCACGAGCCCCTCGGTGGCGGCCCGTCCGGCCTTCTTGGCCGCCGCCGCCAGCCCCTTCTTACGCAGCCAGTCGACCGCCGCCTCGAGATCGCCGCCGGTCTCCTGCAGGGCCTTCTTGCAGTCCATCATGCCGGCGCCGGTGCGCTCGCGCAGCTCCTTGACGAGCGATGCGGTGATCTGGGCCATGGTTCGCGCGACTCCTGTCCTGTTGCGGAAAACCGAGCGCGGAGGTTCAGCCGGCCTGTCGATTCCCGTCGGAGGCCGCCGCCGCGGGGGACGCCGGGGCGGTCTCGCCCCCGCCACCGCCCACCGGCTCCGCCGGCACCTCCTCCGCCGGGATCTCCTCCGCCGGCACCTCCTCGGCCGGGATCTCCTCCGCCGGCACCGTCTCGAGGGCACCGATGTCCTCGCCGCTCCTCGCGAGTTCGGCCTGGATGCCGTCCAGCACCGCCTTGGCCATCAGATCGCAGTAGAGCTCGATGGCGCGAGTGGCGTCGTCGTTGCCGGGGACGGGATAGGCGATGCCGGTGGGATCGGCGTTGGTGTCGCAGATGGCGACGACGGGGATGCCCAGCTTCCGGGCCTCGGTGACGGCGATGGCCTCCTTGGGCACGTCGATGACGAAGAGGATGTCGGGCAGACCGCCCATGTCCTTGATGCCGCCGAGGGCCCGCTCGAGCTTCTGGCGCTGACGCTCGAGATGGAGGAGCTCCTTCTTGGTGAGCCCCTCCGTCTGCCGGGAATCGGCCAGCTTCGCCTCGAGGTCGCGCAGCCGGCGGATGGACTGGGAGATGGTCCGCCAGTTGGTGAGGGTACCACCCAGCCAGCGGTGGTTGACATAGTACTGGCCGCAGGATTTCGCGGCGCGGGCGACGGGGTCCTGGGCCTGGCGCTTGGTGCCGACGAACAGCACCCGGCCACCCTCGGCCACCACGTCGCGCACCGCCTGGAGGGCGCGGTGGAGCATGGGGACGGTCCGGGTGAGGTCGATGATGTGGACGCCGTTGCGCACCCCGTAGATGTACGGCGCCATCTTCGGGTTCCAGCGGCGGGTTTGGTGCCCGAAGTGGACGCCGGCCTCGAGGAGCTGGCGCAGGGTGAAGGTGGGCAGGGCCATGATTCGCTTCCCTCGTCCGGTTGGGCCTCCGCGGGCGATGGTCCGCCTCGGCGGACACCGGAACGTGACGCGCGGATGCGCGCCGCCCGCGTGCGGTGTCGGCGCCCACATAGGGGCGGGCGTCCGTGCCGGCAAGGTGACGTGCCATCCCGCATCTTGTGCGCGTCGGCCCGGCCCGCCAGTCTCCGGCCGGAGCGGCCCGGGAGGCAGCCATGCTGGTGGTGTTCGGCTCCGTCAACGCCGATCTGGTCTTCCCCGTCCTCGAACTGCCGCGGCCGGGCGAGACCGTGCTCGCCACCGCCCATCGCCAGGAGGCCGGCGGCAAGGGCGCCAATCAGGCGGTGGCGGCGGCGCGCGCCGGCGCCGAGGTGCGCTTCGTGGGCTGCGTGGGACGCGACGCCTTCGGGGCCGAGCTGCGGCGCGGGCTGGTGGAGGCCGGGGTGGACGACCGTGCCCTGCGGACGGTGGTGGACCTGCCCTCGGGGCTCGCGGTGGTGGCGGTGGACGCCCGCGGCGAGAACCAAATCCTGGTGGCGGGCGGCGCCAATCTCGCCGCCCGCGCCGACGACGTCCCGGCCGACTGGCTCGGCCCCGGCACCACCCTCCTCTGCCAGAACGAGCTGCCGCCGGCCGAGACCCACCGCGCCCTCGCCCGCGCCAAGGCCGCGGGGGCGCGCACCGTCCTCAATCTGGCGCCGGCGGCACCGGTGCCGGAGGCGGTGCTGCGGACGGTGGACGTGCTCGTCGTCAACCGCATCGAGGCGGAGGCGCTGCTGGGCGCGCCGGTCCGCGATCCGGACGCGGCGGCGCGTGAACTGCACCGCCGCTTCGGCGTCCACGCCGTCCTCACCCTCGGCGGCGAGGGGGCCGTCTCGGTCCATGCCGGCGGTCACCACCGGGTGCCCGCGCTGCCCGTGGAGCCGGTGGACACCACCGGCGCCGGCGACGCCTTCTGCGGCGTGTTCGCGGCCGGTCTCGACCGGGGGCTGCCGCCGGAGGCGGCCCTGGCCGAGGCGGCGGTGGCCGCGGGTCTCGCCACCACCGCCGTCGGCGCCCGCGCCGGCCTACCCGACGCCGTCCGCATCCGGGCGCTGCTGCCGCGCCTCGGCCCGGTCCGCCGCCTCGCCTGAGACCGCGACGTCCGTCGCCGCGCGTGCGGTCCCGTCCGCCGTCCCCGAAGCGGGCGCGGGCGTCTCCCCGTCGCCCGCCCCCGGCCGCCGGCGGGCCCGTCTGCGCCGCGCCAGCTGGTTGAGCCCCTCCACCAGTGCCGAGAAGGCGATGGCGAAGTAGAGGTAGCCCCGCGGGATGTGGAAGCCGAATCCCTCGGCCACCAGCGCCACGCCCACCAGCAGCAGGAAGGCGAGGGCCAGCATCTTGACGGTGGGATGGGCCAGCACGAAGCGACCGACGGGATCGGCCGCCACCATCATCACCAGGATCGCCACCACCACCGCCGCCACCATCACCTCCACGTGCTCGGCCATGCCCACGGCGGTGATGATGGAGTCGAGGGAGAAGACCAGATCGAGCACCGCGATCTGGGCGATGGCCGAACCGAAGCCGAGGGGCCGGGCGGCGGGGCTCCCGTCGCCGTGTCCCTCCACGTCGTGATGGATCTCAAGGGTGGCCTTGACCAGCAGGAACAGACCGCCGGCCAGCAGCACCAGATCCCGCCACGAGAAGACCTGCCCGCCGAGGACCAGGATCGGCGTGGTCAGGCGCACGATCCAGGCGATGGAGAAGAGCAGCAGGATGCGCAGCGCCAGCGCCAGCAGCAGGCCGAAGCGGCGGGCGAAGGACCTCCGTTCCGGTGGCAGCCGGGCGGTGACGATGGAGATGAAGACCAGATTGTCGATGCCGAGGACGATCTCGAGGGCGGCCAGCGTGAGGAAACTGGCCCAGACCGCGGGATCGGACAGGAGTTCCATCACGCCCCCGCCGTCTCCTGCGGCCGCCGGCGCAGCATGTGGGGGATGGTGAAGCGCATCACCGGACGGTCGTCCTGATCGAAGACGGTGTAGCGGATGGTGACGAAGCCGCGGTCCGGCATGCTGCGGGATTCACGCACCGCCACCACCTCCCCCACCACGTGGATGGTGTCGCCGGGCCGCACCGGCGCCAGCCAGCGAATCTCGTCCATCCCCGGGGCCCCCAGCGAGGCGGCGTTGACGATGCGTTCGGCGTAGACGAGACGGAACGCCACCAGCAGCGTGTGGAAGCCGCTGGCGATGAGGCCGCCGTAGGGGCCCTCCGCGGCCGCCACGCGGTCGACGTGGAAGGGCTGCGGATCCCACTGCCAGGCGAAGTCGAGGATCTGCGCTTCGCTCAGCGTGGCGCCGCGGGTGCGGAAGCTCTGCCCCACCCGGAAGTCCTCGAACCACAGGTCCCGCTGCATGGTCGTCTCATCCCTCCCCACCACAGAGATCGCGACGGGCGGCGTGGTATTCCCGCTCCAGCCGCGCCACCAGCTCCGCCACCGCGGGCACGTCCGCGATGGCCGCCACCCCCTGCCCCGCCGACCACACGTCCCGCCAGGCGCGGATCTCGCCACGCGCGAGCTCGGCCGCGATGTCGCCCCGCGGGCGTTCGTGGAGACGGTCCGGGTCGAGGCCGGCCCGTTCGAGGCTCTGGCGGAGGAAACTGCCGGGGATGCCCGAGATGCGGTCGGTGTAGACGATGTCGGTGGCCGAGGCGGTCACCAGCATGCGCTTGTACGCCTCGGGCGCGCGGGCCTCGCGGGTGGCGATGAAGCGGGTGCCCATGTAGGCGAGGGCGGCGCCGGCGGCGCGGGCGGCCAGCACGTCGCGGCCGGTGGCGAGGGCGCCGGCCAGGATCAGGGGGCCGGGGAAGCGCCGCCGCGCCTCGGCCAGGAAGGCGAAGGGATTGAGGGTCCCGGCATGGCCACCGGCACCGCCGCAGACCAGGATCACCGCGTCCACCCCGGCCTCGGCCGCCTTCTCCACGTGGCGGGGCGTGGCCACGTCGTGGAAGACGAGACCGCCGTAACGGTGGATCTCCCCCACCAGGTCCGGCACCGCGCCCAGCGAGGTGATGACCACCGGCACCCGGTGGTGCACCACCCGTTCCAGGTCCCGCTCGAGCCGCCGGTTGCCGCGGTGGACGACGAGATTGACCCCGAAGGGGGCGGCCTCGGGAACCCCGGCGAGCTCGCGGCCGATGGTGGCGAGCCAGGCGTCGAGCTCCTCGTCGGTGCGGGCGTTGAGGGCGGGGAAGGTGCCGAGGATGCCGCTGCGGCAGGCGGCGGTCACCAGTTCCGGTCCTGAGACCAGGAACAGGGGCGCCGCCACCACCGGCAGGCGCAGGCGGGCCTCGAGTTCGACGAAGCTGGGCATGGACGGGCTCCGGGGACCGGCCGCCTCATAGCCGGCCGGGACCCCGTCGCCAAGGGACCGGGGACCCGCCTTGACGGCGGGCGCGGGCGGGCGACTCTCGCGGCCGGATCCGTGGGGAGACGGACCGGTGACGGCGGAGACGGCGGTGGTGGACGTGGCGGCCAATCTCGCCGAGGTGCGCCGGCGCATCGCCGCGGCCTGCCGGGAGGTGGGCCGCGATCCCGCCGAGGTGACCCTCGTCGCGGTGGCCAAGGCGCAGCCGCCGGCGCGCATCCTCGCCGCCCTCGAGGCGGGCCAGCGGGTCTTCGGCGAGAACTACGTGCAGGAGGCGGCCCGCCGCTGGCCGGAGCTTAGGCGGCGCTTTCCCGACGTGGAGCTGCACATGGTGGGGGCGCTGCAGACCAACAAGGCGGAGGAGGCGGTGGCGCTCTTCGACGTGATCCAGACCGTCGATCGCGAGCGTCTCGCCGCCCGTCTCGCCCGCGCCATGGAGAAGCGGGGCCGGCGGCTGCCGGTGATGGTGGAGGTGAACACCGGCGAGGAGCCGCAGAAGGCCGGGGTGGCACCGGCGGAGGTGGACGGCTTCGTGCGGCTGTGCCGCGAGACCTACGGGCTGGACGTCGTGGGGCTGATGGCGATCCCGCCCGTGGACGAGGACGTGGCGCTGCACACGGCTCTCCTGAAGAAGCTCGCCGCGCGCAACGGACTCGCCGCCGTCTCCGTCGGCATGAGCGCCGATTTCGAGGTGGCGGTGCGCTTCGGGGCCACCCACGTGCGGGTGGGCACCGCCATCTTCGGTCCGCGCCCGCCCAGGGCTCAGCGCGGCAGCGGATCGGAACCCGGGAGCGCCTCGTAGAGGGTCCGGGCCTCGGCGGCCGGCCCGCGTCTCGTGCCCAGGGCCACCACCCGCACCAGATAGACCCGGCGACCGATGCCGAGGGTGAGCACGTCGCCCGCCCGCACCGGCCGATGGGGGCGGGTCACCAGTTCGCCGTTGAGGCGCACGCAGCGCCGTTCCACCAGTGCCGCCACCATCTCCCGCCGGCGGACGAAGCGGGCGTGCCAGAGCCAGCGGTCGAGGCGCAGGCTCGCGTCGCTCACGAGGCCGTGCTCCCCGTCTCCCGCAGGACCGCGAAGGGCGAGGCGGCGGCCGCCGCGACACGCGCGCGGCGGCGGGCGCCGCGCCGGCGCGGGCGGAAGTAGAGGTCCCGGCCGTCCGCGGTGCGGCGGCGGAAGCCCAGCCTGCGCAGGACCCGCGCCAGCTCCTCGCGGGTGAGCCCGGCCTCCGCCGCCATATCCACCGGGAGCGGGAAGGGACCGTCGCACGCCCGTGCCCGCAGCCGCAGCGCCAGCCGCTCCGCCACGTCCACCCGCAGGGCGAAGCCGTCGAAGGGCACGAAGCCGAGCCCCGTCACCAGCTCCGGACGCGCCGGCGGATCCTCGCGCCAGACGGTGCGGCCGGCCGGCGGCGGCACGAGCTCGAGGTCGTGGACGAGCCCCAGCAGGAAGGCGCGCAGCGGCAACAGCGGCGCCCGCAGCAGCGGCGCCAGATAGAGCTGGAGACGGCCGAAACGGACGCCGAGACGGCCGAGGGTGCGCCGGCCGCGGGCATCGAGGGCGCGCACCAGCGCCGCCACCCGCGCGGCGGGCACGCCGCCCAATCCCTCCACCAGCTGCCAGGCGAGACCGCGGACCGGTGCCGGCACCTCCGGCGCCTCGGCCAGCGCCTCGAGGGCGAAGAGCGGACCCGTCACCGGCTCCAGCTCCCGGGCCAGATGCTCCTCGAGGCGGCGGACCAGCCGCTGGGCCTCGGCCGGCTCCAGCTCGGGGCCGGCGAGGAGACGGACGCGCGGACGCAGGGGATCGGGCCCGGGGCGGATCTCGGCCACCGGCGCCTCCTCCCAGCAGAGCCGACGTCCCTGCCGCGTCAGCGCCGCGTCGCCGGCGGCCGCCATGCGGCGGGCCCGCGCGCGGATCTCGCGGTGGACAGCGCGGCGGGCGGCCCGGGCCAGCACCCGCCGCTCCAGCTCATGCTCGCCCCGGGCCGGGGTGAAGCGCAGCCCCACCAGATCCCCCACGTGGTGGCCGTCCACCCGCACCGCACCGTCCGCGTCGATGTCGGCGGCGAGATGTCCCTCCTCGCGCAGGCGCCGCAGCAGGGCGGTGGTGCGGCGGTCGACGAACTTCTGGGTGAGACGGTCGTGGAGGGCGTCGGAGAGCCGGTCCTCCACCGCCCGCGCCCGCTCCTGGAAGTGGCGCGCCTCCTCCACCCAGTCGGTACGGTGGGCGAGATAGGTCCAGGTGCGGATGTGGGCGATGCGCGCCACCAGCGTGTCGATGTCGCCGTCGGTACGGTCGAGGCGGGTGATCATGCGCGCCACCCAGTCGCGGGGAAGTCGCCCGGCCGGCCCCACCAGATGGCGGAAGACCGTCTCCAGCAGCCGCAGATGGGCCTCGGCCAAGGTCTTGCGGTAGTCCGGGATCTGGCAGACCTCCCAGAGCAGGCGCACCCGCTCGGGCGTGTCGGCCAGCCGCCGGATCTCCTCGCGGCGGGCCAGCAGCAGCAGCGAGCGGTCGTCGAGGGCATCGCGCACGCGCACGAGACCGGGATGCGGCGGCGGCGCCTCCAGGCTCCGGATCAGTGCGTCGAGATCGGAGAAGTCGAGATCGGCGTTGCGCCAGTAGAGGAACTTCAGCGGCTCGAAGCTGTGGGTCTCGACGGCGCGGACGATCTTCGGATCCAGATCCGGCAGGCCGTTGGTGACGCCGAAGGTGCCGTCGGCCATGTGGCGGCCGGCGCGGCCGGCGATCTGGGCCACCTCGGGAGCGGTGAGGGGACGGATCCGGCGACCGTCGAACTTGCGGAGGGCGGCGAAGGCCACGTGGCCCAGGTCCATGTTGAGGCCCATGCCGATGGCGTCGGTGGCCACGAGATGGTCCACCTCTCCCGCCTGATACATGGCCACCTGGGCGTTGCGGGTGCGGGGACTGAGGGCGCCCAGCACCACCGCCGCCCCGCCCCGCCGGCGGCGGATCACCTCCGCCAGGGCGTAGACGTCGGCGGCGGTGAAGGCGACGATGGCGCTGCGCCGGGGCAGACGGTCGAGGCGGGCGGCGCCGGCGTAGCTCAGGGTCGAGAAACGCGGTCGCGAACTCACCTCCGCCTCCGGCACCAGCCGCCGCAGCAGGGGGCGGATGGTGTCGGAGCCCATGAAGACGGTCTCGACGGTGCCGCGGGCGTGCAGCAGCCGGTCGGTGAAGACGTGGCCGCGCTCGTAGTCGGCGCAGAGCTGGATCTCGTCGACGGCGAGGAAGCTGAAGCGCCGATGGAGGGGCATGGCCTCGACGGTGGCCAGCACGTAGGGGGCATCCGGCGGCCCCACGCGCTCCTCCCCCGTCACCAGTGCCACCCGCTCCGGCCCCTTCACCGCCACCACCCGGTCGTAGATCTCGCGCGCGAGCAGGCGCAGCGGGAAGCCCATGCAGCCCGAGTCGTAGGCGAGCATCCGCTCGACGGCGTAGTGGGTCTTGCCGGTGTTGGTCGGCCCCAGCAGCGCCAGGACACGACCGCGGTCGCGCGGGCGGGCGGCGGTCATGGCGACTCCAGAATGGGGCGGCGGTGGGAGGCCGGCAAGCCGGCCCCGCGCCGCCCCGCACGATATCGGAGGATGCGGGGCCGTACCGTGCCCTTGCCGGTGACGGACGGGTGGCGCATGCTCGTCGCCGGTCCGCGGGGAGGATGGTCGTGGACGTCACCACGGCGTCCCGTCTGCTGGCGTGGGTGGACCGGGTGGAACGGCTGGTGCCGCCACGCCTGGTCCAGCCCTGGCTGGCCCGGGCCGGCCGTCTCGTCGGCAAGCGGGAGCTGGATCTGCTGCCGCGTCTGGTGCCGCGGCAGCGGGTGGCGGTGGACGTGGGCGCGGCCCGCGGGGTGGTGACCTGGCATCTCGCCCGTCTCGCCGCGGCGGTCCACGCCTTCGAGGCCAACCCCCGCCTCGCCCGCCGTCTCGCCCGGGCGCTGCCGGATGTCAGGGTGCACGCCTGCGCCCTCTCCGACCGGGGCGGCGAGGTGGAGCTGCGGGTGCCGGCGGTGGCCGGGCGCGAGCTGGAGGGACTCGGGACGGTGGACCCGGCGAACCGGCTCGCGCGGGTGGCGGCGGACGAGATCCGCCGCGTGCGGGTGCGCCTCGCCCGTCTCGACGATTTCGAGCTGGGTGACGTGGGCTTTCTCAAGATCGACGTGGAGGGACACGAGGCGGCGGTGCTGCGGGGAGGCGCCGCGCTGCTGCGCCGCTGCCGGCCGCGGATCCTGCTGGAGGCGGGCGATCTCAACCGGCCCGGCACGGTGGAGGAGGTGCGGGCGGTGCTGGACGGGCTCGGCTACGTCCTGGAGACCCTGCCCTTCCCCGGCCTGTGGCTGGCACGACCGCACGCCGGCTGAATCCCCGATCTTGCCCGGTCGGCGGGCGGCGGACATTTCTCGACGCCGGGCGACGGCGACGACGGGGCGTCATGGAACGCTACATCCGCGTGCGCGGCGCGCGCGAGCACAATCTCCGCGACATCGACGTGGACATCCCCCGCGACCGGCTGGTGGTGATCACCGGCCTTTCGGGATCGGGCAAGAGCTCGCTGGCCTTCGACACCATCTACGCGGAGGGGCAGCGGCGCTACGTGGAGAGTCTCTCCGCCTACGCCCGCCAGTTCCTGGAACTGATGCAGAAGCCGGACGTGGACCGCATCGAGGGGCTCTCGCCGGCCATCTCCATCGAGCAGAAGACCACCTCGCGCAACCCGCGCTCCACCGTCGGCACCGTCACCGAGATCTGGGACTACATGCGGGTGCTGTGGGCGCGGCTGGGCCTGCCGCACTCGCCGGTCACGGGTCTGCCCATCGAGGCGCAGACGGTCTCGCAGATGGTGGACCGGCTGCTGGCGCTGCCCGCGGGCACCCGTCTCTATCTGCTGGCGCCGGTGGTGCGCGGGCGCAAGGGCGAGTTCCGGCGCGAACTCGCGGAGCTGCAGCGGCGCGGCTTCCCGAGGGTCAAGGTGGACGGCACCCTCTACGAGATCGACGAGGTCCCGCCCCTCGACCGGAAGCGCCGCCACGAGATCGAGGTGGTGGTGGACCGGCTGGTGATCGGACCGGATCTGGCGGGCCGCCTCGCCGATTCGCTGGAAACGGCGCTGGAGCTGGCCGACGGACTGGCGGTGGCGGAGGACGCCGATTCCGGGGAGCGCATCCTGCTCTCGGCCCGATTCGCCTGTCCCGTCTCCGGCTTCACCGTGCCGGAGATCGAACCCCGGTTGTTCTCCTTCAACAGCCCCTACGGCGCCTGTCCGGCCTGCGACGGTCTCGGCCGCCATCTCGTGGCCGATCCCGAACTGGTGGTGCCGGATCCCGACCGCTCCATCGCCGAGGGGGCCATCGAACCCTGGGCCAACGGCACCCTGCCCTGGTACCAGCAGGTGCTGCGGGCGCTCTGCCGCCATTTCGGGGTCGATCCGGCGACGCCCTGGAAGCGGCTTCCGAAGCGGGTGCGTCGGGCCATCCTCCACGGCACCGGCGAGGAGCCGGTGACCCTCCGTTTCACCGACGGGGGCCGCCGCTTCGAGACCCGGAAGCCCTTCGAGGGGGTGATCCCGAACCTGGAGCGGCGGCTGAGGAGCAGCGAGGCCGGCTTCCGCGAGGATCTGCGTCGATACTTCACGGAACGGCCGTGCGAGGCCTGCGGTGGCCACCGTCTGCGTCCGGAGGCGCTGTGCGTGCGGATCGACGGGCTCCACATCGGCGAGGTGGCGGCCATGGACATCGCCCGCGCGCGGGCCTGGTTCGAGGCGCTGCCGGCGCGGCTCACGGAGAAGCAGCGGACCATCGCCGAGCGGTTGCTGCGGGAGATCCGCGAACGGCTCGGCTTCCTCGTGGACGTGGGCCTCTCCTATCTCACCCTCGCGCGCGACGCGGGCACCCTCTCCGGCGGCGAGAGCCAGCGCATCCGCCTCGCCTCGCAGATCGGCTCCGGGCTCACCGGCGTGCTCTACGTGCTGGACGAGCCCTCCATCGGGCTCCACCAGCGGGACAACGACCGGCTGCTGCGCACCCTCGAGCACCTGCGCGATCTCGGCAACACGGTGCTGGTGGTGGAGCACGACGAGGAGGCCATCCGCCGCGCCGACCACGTGATCGACATGGGACCGGGCGCCGGCGTCCACGGCGGCCGGGTGGTGGCGGAGGGGCCGCCCGAGGTGGTCGCCCGCCATCCCGAGAGTCTCACCGGCCAGTATCTCTCGGGCCGGCGCGAGATCCCGCTGCCGCGGACGCGACGGCGCCCCGACCCGGCCCGCCGGCTGGTGCTGGAGGGCTGTCGCGCCCACAATCTGCGCGACATCGACGTGGCCATTCCCCTCGGCCTGTTCGTCTGCGTCACCGGCGTGTCGGGTTCGGGCAAGAGTTCGCTGGTGGTGGACACCCTCTATCCGGCCCTCGCCCGCCACCTCCACGGTGCCCGCCTGCCGGTGGGCGACCACCGGGCGCTCCACGGGCTCGAACACGTGGACAAGGTGGTGGAGATCGATCAGTCGCCCATCGGCCGCACGCCCCGCTCCAACCCGGCCACCTACACCGGCGTCTTCACCCCCATCCGCGAGTGGTTCGCCGGCCTGCCCGAGGCGCGGGCCCGCGGCTACCGGCCGGGACGCTTCTCCTTCAACGTCCGTGGCGGGCGCTGCGAGGCCTGTCAGGGCGACGGCGTGCTGCGCATCGAGATGCACTTCCTGCCGGACGTCCACGTCACCTGCGACGCCTGCAAGGGCGCCCGCTACAACCGCGAGACGCTGGAGGTGACCTGGAAGGGGCGGTCCATCGCCGACGTGCTGCGCATGACCGTGGACGAGGCGAGGGAACTGTTCGCCTCGGTGCCGACGGTGCGCCAGCGCCTCGAGGTGCTGCAGCGGGTGGGCCTCGGCTACATCCAGCTGGGCCAGCCGGCCACCACCCTCTCCGGCGGCGAGGCCCAGCGGGTGAAGCTGGCGCGGGAACTGTCGCGGCGGGCGACGGGGCGGACCGTCTACATCCTCGACGAGCCCACCACCGGCCTCCACTTCGAGGACGTGCGCCGGCTGCTGGAGGTGCTGCACGCGCTCGTGGACCAGGGCAACACGGTGATCGTCATCGAGCACAATCTCGACGTGGTGAAGACGGCCGACTGGATCGTCGATCTCGGTCCCGAGGGCGGCGACGGCGGTGGCCGGGTGGTGGCCGAGGGCCCGCCGGAGGCCGTCGCCGCCGTGTCCGAGAGCCACACCGGCCGCTATCTGGCGCCGCTGCTGGCCCGCCACCGCGCCCGACTGCGCACGCCCGCCTGATCTCCCTTCCTCGACTTCCGTTCGTTCTCCCCGCCGCCACCCGTGTCTCCACCCACCCGCCGGATCCGGTGCACCGGGACGGGCACCGCGGCTCCGGACGGAAGTCATATTTAGCATGAATTTCATGTATGAATGATATTTTTCTTGACTAGCCACGTTCAATCAGATAATACGCGCCCGGATCGTAAATGAGCGTATTTCACATGACACATAAGGATGAACCCGCCGCCCGCCCCGGCGGACGACGTGCCGGCACGGCCCGGATCGCCGTCGCCCACCGCCTCACCGACGGCCGCGTGGTCTACCTCGCCGCCTCCGGCTGGCGCGAGTCGCTGGCGGAGGCGACGGTGGCCCACGGCGACCCGGAGGCCGAGGCCCTCGCTGCACGGGCCGCACGGGACGCGGCGGCGGGCCTCGTGGTGGATCCGACCCTCGTCGAGGTCACCGTCGACCACGGTCTGCCGGTGCCCGTGCGCCTGCGCGAGCGCATCCGCGCCCTCGGCCCCACCGTCCATCCCGAGCTCCAGCGCGATCCCGATCCGCGGGGAGGCCGCCGTGTACCGCTATGACGCCCACGACCGCGAGCTGGTGCGCGCCCGCGTGCGCCAGTTTGCCGACCAGGTCCGGCGCCGGCTGGAAGGCCGTCTCGACGAGGAGACCTTCCGCCGTCTACGCCTCCTGAACGGCCTCTACCTCCAGCTCCACGCCTACATGCTGCGGGTGCCGATCCCCTACGGCACGCTGCGGGCCGACCAGCTCCGCACCCTCGCCGAGGTGGCCGAGCGCTTCGACCGCGGCTACGCCCACGTCACCACCCGTCAGAACGTCCAGTTCCACTGGATCCGTCTCGTGGACGCGCCGGCCGTCCTCGAACGGCTGGCCGAGGCGGACCTCGCCCCCATCCAGGCCTGCGGCAACAGCATCCGCAACATCACGAGCGATCCCTTCGCCGGCGTCGCCCCCGACGAGGAGGTGGATCCGCGCCCCTGGTGCGAGCTGCTGCGCCAGTTCCTCACCCTCGACCCGGAGGTCCACTTCCTGCCCCGCAAGTTCAAGATGGCGGTGATCGGCGCCCGCCGCGACCGCGCCATGATCCGCGCCCACGACATCGGCATCCGCCTGTGGCGGGACGACGGCCGGGTGCGGGCTGAGGTGCTGGCGGGCGGCGGTCTCGGACGCACGCCCATGCTGGGCCAGCGGCTGCGCGAGGACCTGCCGGCGGAGGAACTGCTGCCCTACGTGCGGGCCATCCTCCGCACCTACAACCGCTTCGGCCGCCGCGACCATCTCTACAGATCGCGCCTCAAGATCCTCGTCCACGATCTCGGAATCGAACGCTTCCGCGCCGTGGTGGAGGCGGAATACGCCGCCGGCCGCGATCCGGAACTGGTGGACCTCGGCCGCCGCGAGCTCGCCCGCATCGCCCGCCACTTCGCCTCCCCGGCCCACGCGGTGGACGCGGCGGCGGAGGAGGCACGGCTCGCGGCCGACCGACGGCACGATTCCGCCTTCGACGCCTTCGTCGCCACCAACGTGCTCCGCCATCGCCACCCCGGCCACCGGGCGGTGGTGGTCACCCTCAAGCGGCCGGGGGCCGTGCCCGGCGATCTCGACGCCGCCGCCATGCGCCTTCTGGCCGATCTGGCGGAGCGCCACAGCTTCGGCGAGATCCGCACCACCCACGAGCAGGACCTGGTGCTGCCCCACGTGCGCGCCGGAGCGCTACGGGCGCTGTGGGCGGAGCTGGCGGCGGCCGGCCTCGCCACGCCCAACTGGCGCCGCGCCACCGACCTCGTCTCCTGCCCCGGCCTCGACTACTGCCAGCTCGCCACCGCCCGCTCCATCCCGGTGGCGCAGGAGCTGGCCCGCGCCCTCGCCGCCCGCGGTCTCGACCGCGAGCTGGGAGAGCTGGCCATCCGCATCTCCGGCTGCATCAACGCCTGCGGCCAGCACCACGTGGGCCACATCGGCGTGCTCGGCCTCGAGAAGCGGGGACGCGAGGCCTATCAGATCACCGTGGGCGGCAGCGACGCCGAGGACGCCGCCCTCGGGACCGTCCTCGGCCCGGCCCTCTCCCGCGAGGAGATCGTCCCCGCCCTCCTCCGCATGCTCGACCTCTATCGGGCCCGCCGGCGGGACCCCCGCGAGCGTTTCCTCGACTTCGTCCGCCGCGTCGGCCCCGCCGCTCTCCGGGAGGTGATCCATGCCCCTACTCCGGCTCGCCCCGCCCGCGATCCTGCGTGACGATCCCTGGCGGACATGGGACGGCACCGGCCCGCGGCCCGCCCGCGGTCCGGTGATCGTCCCCCGTGACCGGCTCGCCGACCTCGCCGTCCGTCCCCTCGGCGTCGATCTGGCGCCCGTCGACGATCCCGCCGATCTCCGCCCGCATCTGCCGGATCTGGCGCTGGTGCGGCTGCACTTCGCCTTCCCCCACGACGGCCGCCCCCACTCCCAGGCCCGCCTGCTGCGGGCACGGCTGGGTTTCACGGGCGAGCTGCGCGCGGCCGGGGCCCTGGTGCTCGATCTGGTGCCCCATCTGGAGCTGGCCGGTTTCGACAGCGCCGAGCTGCCCGCCCTCGAGGAAGGCGATCTCGCCATCCTCGCCCGCATCCGCCTGCCGCGCATCTACGCCCCCGAGGCGGGTGCCCGCTCCATCTGGCGGGCGCGTCACGCCGCGGGCGGCGGGGAGGCGGAGCCGTGAGGGTGGCGGTCTGGCGGGCGCGGGCGCCCCTGCCTCCGGCCGATGCGCCCTTCGCCGAGATCGCGGCGGCCCTGGCCCACGTCGGCGGGCTCGAGCTGTTGCGGCGGGCGCGGGCCATCTTCGGCCGCGACCTCGCCCTCGTCTCCTCCTTCGGCACCGAGAGCGCCGTCCTGCTGGACATGGTGGCCTCCGTCGATCCCGCGCTGCCGGTGATCTTCCTCGACACCGGCAGGCTGTTCCCGGAGACCCTCGCCTATCGCGACCACCTGGTGGCCCTTCTGGGCCTGCGGGACGTCCGCACGGTGTGCCCCGATCCCGCCGATCTCGCCCGCCTCGACCCCGACGGCGATCTCCACCGCCGCGATCCCGATCTCTGCTGTCATCTCCGCAAGACGGAACCTCTGGATGCCGCCCTCGCCGGCATCCGCGCCTGGATCACCGGCCGCAAGCGCTACCAGGGCGGGCTGCGACGCACGCTGCCGCCGGTGGAGCGGGATCCCGCCCGCGGCATCGTCCGCCTCAATCCCCTCGCCACCTGGACGCCGGAGGAGGTGCGGCTCTACCGCCGCCTGCGCGGCCTGCCGCCCCATCCGCTGGAGATCCGTGGCTACGCCTCGGTGGGCTGCGCCCCCTGCACCACCCCGGTGCGGCCCGGCGAGCCGCCGCGGGCGGGACGCTGGCGTGGCCTCGACAAGAGCGAGTGCGGCATCCATCTCGCCCGCACACCCGCGCGTGTCTCCCGTCCCGGTCCCGGCTGAGGGCGGTGGCGTTTGCGCCATATCAAGGAATGCGAATACGCATCCGCGGACAAGGACGAGGCGGCCGCGGCCGCGCGACGACGGAGGCCCTTCCCATGGCGGTGGCCGAGGAGAGCGGACGGACCCGGGAGGCGGGGCGCGAGGTGCGGGAGCTGGAGACGGCGGTGGTGCGCTTCGCCGGCGATTCCGG
>Ga0256839_1000992_pt1 | contig 35764 bp, 35 predicted proteins | sample 354166metaG_FD_185968 | JGI IMG/M metagenome (GOLD analysis project Ga0256839, IMG submission 185968) | Hydrothermal vent microbial communities from Mid Atlantic Ridge, Atlantic Ocean - 354-166 | ecosystem: Environmental > Aquatic > Marine > Hydrothermal vents | place: Atlantic Ocean: Mid...
CAGAACAGCTTGGCCATATCAAGACGCTGAACCAGACCGTTGAACAAGCGCACCTCCATCATCAGCGTGCCCAGGAGCAATGGCAACAGGCGAGTGATCAACTGGAACGGTTTGCTGAAGAACAACTAGAGGCAGAAACTGCCACCGAAGAGGCGGGCCAGACACTGGTCAACTCATTTCGTCACTACTGTCACGAACTGACTGAACTGCCACTCAGTGATCCCGACACCGTGGCAGAAGCACTGCGTATCTGGATCATCACCCTTGACGGCCACAATCCTGCGACCCATGCATTAACCGCTGCTTTTGAGACAGCCAGCCATCGTCTGGCAGATGAAAAAGCACTGACAACACAACAAAAAGAGCAGCAACAAATCACACTGGATGCGCTGTATCAGGAGAAGGCACGACTGGAAGCAGGCGAAGAGCAGCAGCCACCACAACCTTACACACGCCAGGAAAGCTTATCCCACGAGGGCCGCCAGAATCGTCCGGGCGCTCCGCTATGGAAATTGATCGATTTTCAAAACGACGCCCCCACACCAGTGCGACCCATCGTAGAAGCCGCACTCGAAGCCAGCGGTTTGCTCGATGCCTGGGTAATGCCGGATGGCACGCTGCTGGATCAACAGACCCGGGATACGGTCATCGTTCCCTCCTCCCCGGCACCACAGAACATGACACAGTTTCTCAAACCCGCCGTGGATCGTAACAACCCGCAAGCCAATACGGTCAGTGACCCGGTATTAAATACGCTGTTGGCCAGCATCGCCTGGATCAATGAAAGTGAGCAATCGGATCACAGCGCCTGGATCAATAACAATGGTCAATGGCGACTGGGGCCACTGCAAGGCTGCTGGCAAAAAAAAGAAACCGACTATATTGGTCATGGCGCACGCGAAGCGGCCCGGCAGCGACGCCTGACGGCATTGGCCACCGAAATCGATGACAACAAACGCAGTCTGACCACACTGCAACAACAGCTCGACCAGCTCATCCAACGAAAAACCCAACTGGATGAAGAGTGGAAAACGGTACCCGACGATGAACCTTTACGCCAGGCGCATCAATGTGTCACCACACTGATCGCACAAAAACAGCAACAAGAAACACAGGTCGAAAAAGAAGCACACCGACGTGCCGAAGCACAAACAGCACTGCAACAGCAGCGCGAAGCGCGTGACCTGGCGGCCGCTGATCTTGACCTGCCTACCTCGACAACCGCACTGGCCAAACTTGATACAGCACTCAACAACTACCGCGCCGAATGCCACGGTTTTTGGCCCAGTTTGCGTCACCACTGGGGCCAACTCGACACACTGCACCAGGCACAACGAACACTGGCACAGGAAAAACAGCGTCTGAAAGAGAAAAAACAACGACTCGCCGAAGCACAACGCAGCGCCCGCGAGGCAATAATCCATCGAGACACCCTGCGTGAAACGCTGGGTGAAGCTATCGCCATCGTAGAACAGAAACTGGCTCAGGCAAGTGAGCACATCAAAAGACTGGAAACCGATGAAGAGCAATTTCAAAATGCGCGCGTCAACAACGCCAGGCAAATTTCATCTGCCGCGACCTCCGCCGCAAGCCATAACGAAACGCTGCTGGAACACATTAAAACAAGGCGTGAAGCCATCACTCGCCTGCACCAGTTTGTCACTCTAGGACTGCTCAACACCGCACTTCCAAACCAGACTGAAGAGACCAGGGAAGGCGAATGGCCCATTGAGCACGCCCTGCACCTTGCCCGCAGCATGGAAAAACAGCTCCAGCAAGTCGATGACAGTGGCAAGGCGTGGCAAAACCAGCAACGTCAACTGCACGAACGTATCAACGAACTGCAAAGCGCCCTCTCACGCCACGGCCACGAGGCCAGCGCCGAACAAAATGATGACCTGATTGCCGTGCGGGTGGTTTTTCAGTCGCAACGTTGCGATACAGAAGTGCTGGCGCAACGCATCGCCATCACTCTTCAGGACCGGGGCGAACTGCTGGATGCAAAAGAACAGGCATTGCTGGAAGAGCACCTGATCAACGAACTCGCCAGCCATCTGCAAACCCTTATCCAGGAAGCTGAACTCACCGTCATCGCCATGAACAAAGAACTGGAATCCCGCCCCACCAGCACCGGCATGAAATTGCGACTCAAATGGAAACCGCTGTCTGACGGTGAAACATGGCTCGACCACACCGCACCCGATGGCCTCAGTGTCGCGCGAAACCAACTGCTGCGCCAAAACGCCGAGGTCTGGTCGCAGAAAGATCGTAACGCCGTTGGCACGTTTCTCAAAAAACAGATCGACGACGCACGCCTCGCCGAAGAAACCACCGCCCTGCAAGAAGTGATGGCACGGGCACTCGATTATCGCTACTGGCACCGCTTCGTGGTTGAACGCTGGCAGGATGGCGAATGGCGTCCTGCCTACGGCCCCGCCTCGGGAGGTGAGCGGGTACTGGTCGTCACCATCCCGCTCTTTGCCGCTGCCTCCAGCCACTACTCCAGTGCCAGTCCACACGCCCCGCGTCTGGTGCTACTGGACGAAGCGTTTGCCGGTGTCGATGATGACTCGCGCGCCAAAAGTCTGGGACTGCTAGCCCAGTTTGACATGGATGTAGTGATGACCAGCGAACGGGAATGGAGCTGCTATGCCGAAGTCCCCGGCATCGCGATTGCACAACTGACCCGCCGGGAAGGCGTCGATGCCGTGCATGTCGGCCACTGGTGGTGGGATGGCAAACAACGTCAACGGGCAAAAGAACAAATCCCGGATCTTGAAACACAGCAAGCCCTGCGGGAAACAACATGAATCTAGGCATTGATGTTGGTGCGGATACTGACATTGATTCAGACCGCCTGAAACGGCTCTTCGACAAACCCGGGCTCGCACGATTGACCGACCGGCTACAAGCCCGCTTCGAGCGAGACATCGACAGCCCGACACTCACCCTACCCGATCCGGACCTGGCTGAACGCAAAGCCATCGCCTCGTTACTGGGTCGCCCCGTCGGCAGCGGTCGTTCCATCCGCATCAACATTGTCGTCCTCGAAGCGATTATCCGGCGCGCTGAACTGGCCCCCGATCTGCGCAGTGCTGTGGAACAATTGCGCGGCCCGTTAAAAAACCGAGCCAATGAAAAAGCAAAAGTGCAACAAACCTGGCAAACCGTATTTGAAACCCTGGAAACAGAAATTGCAGAAAAAGACGTTACGCAACCCGGTATCAACATATGGTTAGACACATTGCGTCAGGACGGCCTGCTCAAACGCCTGGCCAAAGGCGATACCAACAACGCAACAATACTGTTGCAGCAAGCAATGAATGTTATCCGCCAACTGCCCGGCCAGGGGCAAACACTGAGCACACTGGCCGCCACAACACTGGGCGATGCCCATGCTCTGGACACAGGCTGCCCGGTCGCAACACTGGTCAAAAGAGCCATCCAGCAAATCAGGCAAGCAGAAGATAAAAACAGGGATCCGGAAGAAAACGACCGTGAACTCTGGGCCAGCGTCCGCATTCTGGTGGGTGGCGCAATCACCAGCACCGTACTGGTGCTTAACCTGCCAGTATCAGGTGACTCGTATAGCGACAACATCATTCATCAGGCAACCCGGCACGGCCAACCCCTGTGGCTGACATTGCGTCAACTGGTACGCGACTCGGCCCAATGGCAAGTGGCCGGTCAAACGATCTACCTTTGTGAAAACCCCGCCGTCGTGGCCGCAGCTGCTGAGCAATCCGGCACTGATTGCGCGCCGCTTATCTGCACCTGCGGCCAACCCGGTGCTGCCCTCAATCATCTACTCAACCAGTTACAAAAAGCCGGGGCCGAATTTGTCTATCATGGCGACTTCGACTGGCCAGGTATCACCATCGCCAACAACATCATGCGCCGCTTTAATGCCAACCCCTGGCACTTTGATGAAGCGGCCTACAAGGTGAGCTTGCAAGAAAATTCCCCGGGTGATCGTCATACGGTAGAAACAGAAAAAATGGAACTGACAGGCAAGCCCGTCAATGCCATCTGGGATTCCGGACTGACTCAGGTGATGAAAGAAAAAAAGATCGCCGTACCAGAGGAACGGGTATTGGCACGGTTATTGGAATCACTTCAGAAGCGCTTTTCTTTGTGACACGAAAAATCGTGACAAGGAAAAATATGTACCCTGTCGTAAAACAGCAAGCACACCGTCAGCTATTTGGAAAACTTCAATAAACACACCCACCCTTTGCACTAGGACAAGCGTTGAAATTTCTCGCAATAGAACGACTATTACTTGTCATTTCGACTCGCCTAAGAGTGCTTACTTTTGGTGTCATGAAATAAATATGATGCACAGTGGCACCTAAATCCCAAACACCACGAGTATAAATGACAGTTCGGATGGTTTTTTGAACCAGTTTTGATACAAACCATTAAGCAGACTCTAAGAAAATTCGACTGTCTAGTCTAAACTGTATCTCACAATGGGCTGTCAGGTTCGCTGCAAAGCAGTAACCCATGCACACTAATGCTTCATTAACGGCATTCAATTTACTCTCTGAGGGTTTAATCCCCCCGTAGCTCGCTGTAACTACTGCCATCTGGTGAAAACCAAAATCCAGAGGTTAAATCCCCTGGACACTGACCTTCGCCGGTGTAACGTGAATACCCCCGCCAATTTGTTGCGAAGTCATTTATTTGAAGTTAGAAAATCGACGATACAAACAAACCACGAATGAAAGCGTAGTTTCCATTGTTTTTTTGATGGAATTGCTACACACACCACATTAATGAAAAACGATGGCCTGCATCCCAATGCTACTGCGCAAGTTGAATACAGGTAGCTACATTTGTTACCTCTGCTTTTGGTTTCGTAGCCTTGCATTATAACCCTGAGCCTTGTTCTTCTACAGGGTATATATTCAACTAATTTCAGAGACTATGCACTTATCATACGAATTCAGAACATTCAAAGCTGCATCATTTTCAACACTGGCTCGTTCCGTATCGGATCATCATTAAAACCCGACACCACTAACACCGTATGCCCAGGCCGTGCCAGCTCGCATTGCGATTCAATGCGATGACACATATCCCGCCAGTCCTGATGATCCGGCGTCACCAGATGCACGGGAATGATTCCCCAGTGCAATGACAGGCGGCGACAAACCCATTCACGGGAACAAATACCCACCATCGATGCCGTGGCACGATGCGCCGCCAGCACTTGTGCCGTAGTACCCGACAGGGTGGGCACAATAATGGCCTCCAGTTTTAAATCCCGCGCAAGCTCCAGCGCCGCATGGGCGACCGCTTCACGATTGGAAAATTTTGATTTTCGACGATCCGCAAACACTTGACTACCGTAACGCCCATCACGCCATTGATGGCGTTCAATCTCACGCACAATTTTAACCATGGTTCGCACGGCTTCAACTGGATATTCTCCGCTAGCAGTTTCCCCCGAAAGCATAACGGCATCCGCACTAGAGTGGGCAGCGCTGGCCACATCACCTACTTCGGCACGAGTGGGACGTGAATGCGTAATCATCGATTCCAGCATTTGTGTGGCAACAATCACTGGCACATAAGCACGACGGGCACGCTTAATCAGGTCACGCTGAATCATCGGCACTTGCTCGGCAGGTAGCTCAATACCCAGATCACCTCGCGCCACCATGATGCCGTAAGACTCAACAAGAATTTCATCGATATTTTCTACCGCTTCCGGGCGTTCGATTTTACTGATTACCGGAATGGCTTTACCATGACGCGCCATATACCGCGACAACCGCGTGATATCTTTTGCACTGCGCACAAAACTCAATGCAACAAAGTCTGCACCCAGCTCCATGGCCAGCAATGCATCTTTTTTATCTTTGGCGGTAAACGCTGCGGTAGACAAATCAGAATCCGGTAAATTCATACCTTTGTGATCTTTCAATACGCCGCCATGAATCACCTGACAATTAACGTCTTTATCCCGGATCGACAACACGCACAACTCCAAATTGCCGTCATCCAGCAAAATGCGTTCGCCTTTTTTTGCATCCTTGTACAAATTACGATACTGGGAAGGAATCAGACCATCATCCCCCATGATATTCCGACAAGTCACCGTCACTTGCTGATCATCCACCAACATAATCTGACCAGCCTTGAATTTCCCGACGCGGATTTTAGGGCCGCATAAATCCATTAAAATAGCGACAATACGGTTTTGGCGTTTTGCGGCGGCACGCACACGCTTAAATAACAAACGGTGGCTATCATGGTCACCATGGGACATATTCAAGCGCACCACATTCACACCAGCTTCCAGTAACTGATCAATCATCTTTGGGGAATCGGAAGCCGGGCCCAATGTTGCAATAATTTTGGTGCGCCGCCATTGCAAAGCCAATGTTTCGTGGTTCATTGTCATCCCTTTGTTTTTACGTCCATGACATGGACGATCTTACCATTGCTCGATACGATACCCTTTTTCACGCAAAGCATGTAAAACACCCTCTTTGCCCACCAAGTGCAACGCACCCACCAGAACCATCTCCGTACCAGGGTCTTTCAACATGGACTCAATGTGGGGGAGCCAGTTTTGATTGCGCTCAACCAATAGCTGTTGGTAAATGTTAGGAAAATCCCGGCGCATTCCATCCAACGACAGTGCCGCCATTTCATCCTGATTACCATTCCGCCAGGCTGCCTTCAGTTTTTGCATGATATCTTCAATATTTTCCAAGTCTTTTAGACTGTACCGCACAAAATCGTTTTCCCGCCCCTTGCCCATGTTGGTTATAAAAGTCAGTTGCTGCTCATTGCTTTCCAAATACCCCAGCATTTTTTTATCTGCCAGCGCACGCTGATAATAATAATGATCAACTCCCGTATCAGTCATCCCCAGACGCTGCAACTCCATAAATGTCAGCGTTATTATTACCATTGCCGGACGCATTTTCTTCAACATTACCATCGGCACACCCCGTGCCGAACTGAACGCTTCCAACTGCTCATAGACATCAGTCCGCAATACATCCTTCAAGCTTTTCCCGTCAGGAAACATCATGTGTTGCAACATGATTTGCGTAAAGTCAGGGGTTTGGCTGGCACCAATATCGGTCTCAAAAACCAGTTTGGAGGATTTTTTATAAGCCGCATCAAATGCAGCAGGTAATGGATAATCGGTTTTACTGAGTACGTGGATGGTACCGCCAATAAATAATTCATTCGCTCCATGGCTGATACGCCACAGCGATGTTTCTGCGAAACTCTGTGTTGCATACAAGACTATCAACATTAAACACCAGCGCATACCACCTCCTGAGTCACTGCAATGAATACCGGATCAGAAACAAATACTATCAGCTATCTGTCGGTTGTAACCGGAAAAAGTAGAACTTTGCCAAAAGCAAGCTCTCCAGGGGGGGGGCTGGGATAAATCCAGACTTTGAAGTTTCACCAAATATCGGAGGGGTTATTAAAGACTTTCTGCAAAAAATTGCTTACTATTGGAGTTTATATACTCGTGGCGTTTGAGATTTAAGCTTTTAGTGGCATCGCAATCATTTCATGGTAAGTCGAAATAATGACTAGGCTAAGGATAGCCATAGGTAGAACAACGCGGGAGTAGTTGTCGAGTAATAGCTGGACTCAAGAACACAAAGAGTAAAACCACCTAAAAATCCAGGGTTATCAACCCCACACTATAGACATAAAATAAATGACAATAAACAAAAAATACGATTATCGGGTGCTGCAGGAAAAAAAACACTGGATAGCTGAAATTACCCGACGGGTAACCTCCAAAAAAATAGTGGTCTCAAAACGCCAGGATGGCTTTGCGACTGAGATTGATGCCAAAGCATGGGGTGAAAAACAATTAACATTTTTTTTGGAAAACCTGACCAAACGAAACAAACATGATTTTGAACAACATTTAAAAAATAAAAAAAATAAGGCTTTGCGTGAAAAGGCATACGAACAAAAAAAGAAAGATTTGGAAGCTACTGAATCAGAAAATGAAGATACCCCCCCCTGACCTGAAAAACTAAAATTAAACCTGCATTATTCTTCAACCTCAATTTTAGCAATCACCTGAACAAAAAAATGAATAAGCCCCAAACCAATAATCCGCTGCATGGTTTGACCCTGGAAACTATCGTGAACAATCTGGCAACCCACTACGGCTGGGAAGAGCTGGGGAAGAAAATCGATATCCGCTGCTTCAACAGCGACCCTTCAGTGAAGTCCAGCCTTAAGTTTTTACGAAAAACACCCTGGGCAAGAAAAAAGGTTGAGGACTTGTACATTGCCACGCAAGACAGTGTATGGAAAAAATACGATAAATAACAATACGCCCATAACAGTTGATATTTAAATCTCTTTATTGTACGCCTTCTGTATTCCATGGCTTCGTTGAAATTCCTCGCAATATACTCGTGGCGTTTACCCTAAAATTCGCAGTTGAATGGCCGGTAGAGTACGTTGAGTTTTGTGGCCGTCAAGGCTCAATGAGGAGTAATAGCCCGCTATTGCGACGATTCGCAACGCAGCCAGACGCAAAAAGCAACGTGCTATACCGGTCGTAGAAAATCACTCAACAAGGTGAGCCCGACAGAAACTCAAAACACCAGATTTAGCAATGTGTTAGCACATCCTCTAAGCGGTCAACTGCGGAATTTAGGTTTACTATTTAGTATTACATACACCAACAGAACCGATGGCACATACACGGCCATCCAGCCAAATGGTATGATCAAGTCTGGCACCTTCCAGTTTGCTTGTGCTTAATGTTGCACCGCTCAAATCAGCATTACTTAAGTCACTTTCGCGTAAATCAGCATTGGTGAGGTCCGCACCTTGCAAAATGGCATAGGAAAGATCTGCGCTGTTCAGGCTGGCTCCGGCCAAGTCAGCATTGCGCATATTGGCTCCCAGCATAATAGCTTGAGCCAGCTCTGCACCAGACAAATTCGCACCCACCAAATTGGTGTAGGCAATATCCGCGCCACCCAAATAAGCTCCCCGCAAATCCGCCCCTCCCATGTTGGCATTGCGTAAGTGTGCACCACGCAAATCGGCAGTCACCAGCTTCACTCCCTCCATCACGCAATTGTTCCAATTCACCCAGGGCTGTGGCCGAGCATTACAGTCTACGCTTTCTTGTTCTTGCCAAGGTTGAAAAAACCATGCCGCACTGATGATACTAACCAAAAATAAGGTCGCCAATACTCCACGGAGAAAATAGTGATGTTTACGCTGTGCGGCGGCCTCAGCAATAGCGGTTTTAATTTCACGATGACGCAGCACGGCGGCTTCTTCGTCCTGGCGTCGGCCATTATCGGTACTGCGACGCTCTGACATAGGGCTGCCTGCTTCTGCCCGGTCACGACGATCACGGGCATTACGTTCATCTTCACGCATACGGGCAATCATCAGTTTTTCGTAGGCTTTGGGATCATTGAGGTCAGCTTTTAACTCTTTGGGTATCAACACGGGGACATCCAATACCTTTTGCCAGTTAAGCTGATCCGTACTCAATTCGTCGGTATCATGAAGTCGCCCCAGCAAGATAAAACGAGATATCTGTGGTGCTGGGAATGGCCCCCGGATTTGATCGTTCCTGCGGGTATACCAACGTTGTTTCTTCTGCATTCAGTTCCCCTGAGGAATGTCCGATATAAGTGAAAATGGTGTTATGCCAATGTAACGATTTACAATCTCCCATCTACCTAAAGGTCGGCATATTTTATAATTTTTTAACTTATTTTTCCCCTTACGAGCCATAAAAAACAATCACTGACTCTATGAATATCACTGGCATCCAAACCCTCATTAATACCGACTTATTGAACAAAACACCACAAGCCATCGTAGATGCCTGGAAAGTAGGTCAACTGGTCAATGCCACCGCCATCTCCAGCCAAAAAAATGGCCAGGCAACAATCAATGTCAATGGTGCCTTGTTACTTGCACAGACCCGGTTTGCGCTCCAACCTGGACAATCTCTGCAACTGGAGGTATCCAGACTTTCTACGCCAACAATATTAAAAATAATCAACAACACCAACGCACCGCCCATCACCCTCAGCCTGCAAGCCCAAAGTAATCTACCCGCTCAGTGGAAAACAGGCCAACGGTTGAATGCTGTATTAACTCCGCCAGATAAGACTAATCAGACACGCACCATATTAGAGCTGGCCGGCAATCGTATTAATGCACAGATTTCACAGGCTTTACCCGGAAATATGAGTCAAAACATTAAACTGGAAGTCATTACCCCTGGTGCCATTGCAGTACTAAAAATTATAGCGGCACCACCAGCCACCTCTATAGATAATACAAATATTTCACAAGCTCTTCGCACCACCTTGCCCCAACAAATGCCATTACCTATCCTGCTCGGAAACTTGACATTCATTGTTAAAAATCATTCAACAATCATTTCATCAGCGACGCAAGCAACGCCTCAAAGAATCACAACATTACCTCAATCATTAATCGAACGAGTACACGCTGTGATCAATAGCCTGCCGGACACTGGGAATATTCGCGATGGTAATGGACTAAAACAAGCTGTGGCCCAGTCCGGTCTATTTATGGAGTCTCGGCTGATGCATATATTGCAACAACCAACCACAGGAATAACAATGCCGCCTGTTGATTTTAAGGGGGGGCTTCTAAGCTTGTTGTTAACCTTACTAAACCTCAATAAAAATATGCCACCAGCACCGACCAGCGCCACCTCCACACCTAATGCCGCACACAATGCCGTGCCTAATGCACAAACAAGCACGCAGGTTATATTGAATTCGCAAATGAATTTACAACAGGTATTAACCGAATTATTGCGGAATGTCGGGAGTGGGTTAGCACGCTTGCAACTTAGCCAACTGGTTTCCAGCACACCAGAAGAGGATGGTAAGCGTGCCTGGGTAATGGAATTACCGGTGCGAAACGGTGAACACATTGATTTAATTCAACTGCGTATTAAAAAAGAAAAAAATCAAAATTCGCCCAAAAAATCGACATTGTGGACCGTCACCCTGGCATTGGAACTTCATGAAATTGGCCCTATACAAGTACGTATTGCTCTGAAAAATAAAACAGTAAGTACTTATTTTTGGGCTAAAAATTCTGATACTACGACCCTGATCAATCAACATTTAACTATTTTGGAAACCTGTTATCGGAAAGTCGGTCTCACTGTAGGCGCATTAAAAGTACACCACGGTACCGCACCGGAACCTGTATCACCCGATGCAAATTTACCGCATATTTTACTGGATGAGAAAGCATGAAAAAACAAAAACTCACCACTGCTGTAGCGCTGCATTATGATGGAAAAAAATCTCCGCACATCACTGCGAAAGGTACAGGTGAACTGGCAGAAAAAATTATTGCCTTGGCCAAAGAGAATGGCATTCCTATACAAGAGGATATCGCAATGGTTTCACTATTATCAACATTGGATTTGGGTGATGAAATACCACAATCACTTTATACTGCCGTCGCAGAAATTATTGCTTTTGCCTATATTTTAAACGGCAAAGCACCAGAAGGGTTTTCAGATAATGGTCATAATATATAACTATAAATGAAGAAAAATATTTTTATCGCTTGATTAAGCTAAACCCCACAGCTAACCAATGAAAGCAATGTATTAAGGTTTTAATAAACATTATTTTTTGTAGTTTTGAGTGGTTCATTTGTTGAGTAATTCTCTGCGATTTATATAGCCTTTGCACCTAGCCGCATTGCGAATCGTCGCAATAGCAAGCTATCACTCCGCCAAAAATCACGATGCTTTCTTAATCCGTTGCGCCAACGCCACCAGTTCCGCCTCACCTCGTGCAATACCACAATCTGCAATCACCTCTTCCAATTCAGCTCCTTTGTTCATCATTTTTCTAGCCTGTCGATAATTTTGTGTTGCAGGCTCTTTCATTTCCAATTGATCTTGACGTCGTACCAGTAAGTTTGCACGCTGTTCCAGATGCTCTAAATGTTCACCCAGATTAACTGCACCCGCACACATGGCGCTAACATCAGCCTGCAAAGAATGTAAGCTGTTTTGTTGCTCACTAATTTGTAATTGTAATTGAGTGTTTTTGATATGAGAAAAAATCAGTGATACTGAACCAATAGCCAATGCTACCGTAGCAATCACTTCAAAAGACAATACAATCATAATCGTACCTCTCGCTTTTTATGCTTACTATATATGTCAATATTTCACCAAAAAAATTAGCTATAATCACCATGCATATAGCCATAACGTGAAAATACTCCACTGACTAAAATCAGTAGCTTCGAGTTATGGCTAAAACTAGATTAGTTAATCTATAGCCGATTCTCCCTTCTCTCAAGACAGGGAAAAATGAGGCTTAAAAAATCAACCTCAGATCCTCAGTATAGTTTTCCTCTCTCCCCCTCAAGAGAGGAAAAAAAACCAACCTCCTATTTAAATATTGTAAAACTAATCACCATGGGAATGTAAAAATCAAAACATTGCATCCGACCACTCTTCATCACTTAGCAACTTGTTAAGGTCCACCAAAATCAACAATTCACCATCATGACTCGCGACACCTTGTATAAATTTCGCACTCTCTTCTGTTCCGACATTAGGTGCAGTTTCAATTTCAGAGAGCTGTAAATCCACAACTTCTGCCACGCTATCCACCAAAATACCAACTACCTGTTCTTCAGATTCAATAATCACTACACGCGAAGAATCATCAGTTTCCACCGATGCCAGACCAAAACGACTACGGGTATCAATTACCGTCACTACATTGCCACGCAGATTAATAATACCCAGCACGTAAACAGGTGCCCCCGGTACTGGCGCAATTTCGGTAATACGCAAAACTTCCTGAACCTGCATCACATTAATGCCATATTTTTCATTTTCCAGCCGAAAAGTGACCCACCGCAACACTTCTTCCGGCTCTTTTTTTCTAGAGTTGCTTGCTGTTGCCCTCATTGCCATTCACCTTTTACTTATTGGGTTAATTTGATTTTTACATCAAGTGTCATTTATTGGTCACTTACAGCATAATATTTGATAAATGCATGATTCATACCATCGTGACCACTCACACTGACACACTATCAAGAGAATAAACCACCCCCCAGCACGCTATTTCGCTGCGCGAAAGCGAGGTATCAATACCATCACGTTACTTCGGTGAAGGCCGGGGCCCAGGAGTTTCACCAAAAATAAATGCTTTTAGGCGATCTATGGATTGTGAATAAAAACATGTCGAAATGACCACATTCTCAGCAAGCTGCGGGAAATTAAACCCCAAGCGATTAAACACCATTTAATCCTGCCCGCAATTGTTCACAAAGCAAATCCATTTCTAGTAACGCACACATTTTTTCAATCACCGTGCCAGCCAACCATGGGCGCTTGCTTTGTAGACTGCGCCAGCGTACATCCTCCGCCTCCAGGGTAAGCACCTGGGAAATACTGTCTGCCGCCAAGCCAAATTTTCCATCTTCCAGCAAAATAATAAACTTCATTCGTTCTGCTGTAGGTTGCGTTATCAAATCACATTCATTAGGCATGATAATTTTCGCCACATCCACCACTTGCACATTTTGTCCACGGTTGGGTAACAAACCAATAACCCAGGGCGCATATCCTGGCAATTCCGTAATCCCTTTCGTCAGTTCCACAATACCATGCAGTTTTTCCAAAGGAGCCGCCAAGGTGACCCCTGCAACCTGAAAACTGAGACATTGAAACTGACTCAGCGCCCACTCCGGTGTTGTAATACGAGCCTTTTTTTGTGATGCATCGACAATCATAACGGGTTCTGAATCCACCCGCTCAGGGGGTGGTAACGTTGCCTTTTCCAACGCATTGTCCAGCGCCGAATAATCCGCAGATTGAATCGATGATTCATTTTCCTCGATGACACATGCGGTTTCATCCAACAAGGCATCCAGGTATATACTCAGTGCCTGTTGCGGTTCACTCAGAAGATGGGGTTCATATGATTTTTTATGCATGAGTCTGAGAGACTCCAACTGTTATAGGTGAATGTCTCTGAGCCATCGGCGTTAACAAATCATCAAGCAATTCTTCGTAAGCCAAAGAACCGCGATCTTTGGGTGAGCGAATCGGCAACGGCACTCCCGAGCGACTCGCTTCCCGAAATTCAGTGTCAATGGGAATAACCGAATGCCATAGGCAGGAAACATATCGACCCTGCAAATGCTGCAAGGTGCTGACGGAAGCACGGGTACGGCGATCAAACATGGTAGGAAGAATCGTGTATTCCGGAACACGGTGTTTGGCACGACCAATCATGCTCAAAGTACGCAGCATACGCTCCAAACCCTTCACAGCGAGAAATTCAGTTTGCACCGGAATCACCAAATGCTCACAAGCTGCTAATGCATTAACCATCAACACACCCAGCAAAGGCGGACAATCGATAAGCGCAAAATCATATTCTGCCGATAATAAATCCAATGCATGTTTTACCACCAACCCCATGCCATCAGCAGTGCTGAGTTGACGATCCAGTGTAGCCAGAGCTGTAGACGCAGGTAACAGTGAAAGATTTTCGAAACGGGTCGCATGAATCAGTTGCTGCGGCGGCACCGTCAATTTTGACTGTTTGATTTGAAATAATCGATACAGGCTGGCATCCGTCTGATCCGGATCCAGGCCAAAATAGGCAGACATAGAACCATGTGGATCCATATCCAGCAATAATGTGCGATAACCTCTACGCGCCAACAACCCCCCCAGGCTGACAACAGTGGTGGTTTTACCTACTCCTCCTTTCTGATTTGCGACGGACCAGATTTTCAAGATATTCCTCCCGAACCGTCTATTGACGCACAGATGGAAGAATATGAATGGGTGCTGGCCCTCTTATCGGTGTATTTTCGGGAGCAGTTGATTGCGAATTTTTTATTTTTCGTTTGGCCGCAATAGTTTGTTCCAACTGCTCGGAACGATTAGTTCTGCGCGCAATGGCATCTGATAAAACAATGATTTTTACACGCCGGTTAGCCTGTCGCCCTTTTACCGTAAGGTTATTGGCAACCGGCTTGAACTCACCATAACCCACGGCAGATAATCGTGAAGGTTTGACCCCTGAACGAGAAAACAAATGCACCACATTGGCTGCACGGGATGCAGACAACTCCCAGTTAGACTTAAAATATTCCGTATTAATAGGGACATTATCAGTAAACCCTTCAACCTGTATAGAGTTAGAAAAATCACTTAACACTTTTGCAATATCACGTAATACTGGACGGGCCTTCGCCTGTAATACTGCACTACCACTACTAAATAAAATACTGGATTTTATTTCTATCTCTATCCATAAATCATTTTTTTTCACTTTTACCATTTTATTATCAATTAATGGTGACAGGTCTTTAGAAATACGGGAAGCAATTTTTCGCAAATTTATTTTATCCTCTCTGCTGGCTTCAACACCACCATAGACAGACAAATTTTGTGTATTACCAGACTCAAGTGAAGGTATAGCTGACCGCGAAACAATAGGAGGCTTCAACGGATTATTCAGCTTAATGGGCAATCCGGCGGCTGATGGATTAAATGCTGAAGAAATCGAATCAGACAATACACGATATTTCCCCTCATTAACGGAGGAGATTGAATACATTACCACGAAGAATGCAAACAACAAGGTAATAAAATCTGCATAAGAAACCAGCCAGCGTTCATGGTTGACATGCTCTTCCGGTTTTTTCTTGCGTGCCATAACAACCATATCACCCGTTAGCGGCTAAACGCTAACTGGTAAAGCCTCGCAACTTAGTTTCAATATTACGCGGATTTTCACCTTCGGCAATGGAAATCACCCCTTCAACAATCATTTCATATAACTGAGCCTGCGCATGTACCTGTGCCTTTAATTTTCCGGCCATTGGTAAAAATAGAAGGTTTGCTAAACCTACACCATAAATAGTCGCCACAAATGCCGTAGCAATGCCTGAGCCCAACTTCGATGGGTCAGCGAGATTTTGCATCACATGAATCAAGCCCATTACTGCGCCAATAATACCAATGGTAGGACTGTACCCGCCCATATTTTCAAACACCTTGGCTGCCTCATTCCCCGAATGCTCTTTGGCATCCAGCTCAACTTCCATCACCCGGCGAATCACTTCCGGCTCACTCCCATCCACCAGTAACTGCAACCCCTTTTGAGCAAATGGGTCACTTTCATTTTCTGCAATATCCTCCAATCCTAAAAGACCTTCTTTGCGAGCAATATTACTCCATTCCATAATTTTTTCGATAGCTTCTTCATTTTTCAATTTGGGCGGAAATATAATCCACAAAACCATTTTTAGTGACATCATGAACACACGCAATGGTGATTGCAGCATCACCGCACCCACGGTACCACCCAACACAATCAAACAGGCAGGACCATTAATCAGCGAACTGACATGCCCACCTTCCAGGTATTGCCCCCCCAAAATGGCACCAAAACCGATGATCAAACCCAAGATACTGAGGATATCCACATTACACCTTTTCTGACAATGCCTTGCCAATCGCATCTAATGGCAAAACCTGATCGACGATACCGGCATCCACCACAGCTGCGGGCATACCATACACTACACAAGATGCTTCATCCTGAGCCCATACCGACGAGCCACCCTGCTTGATCAGCTTCGCACCTTCTCGTCCATCTGCACCCATACCCGTTAATACCACGGCTAACAGTTTTCCAGGATACAGTTTGGCGACTGAAGAAAAAGTAATATTGACGCATGGTTTATAATTCTGCCCCGGTTCACTATCCGTAATACGAACAATATCCCGCCCCGCTCTTTTTTCAATAATCATTTGTTGTCCACCAGGCGCCAATAAGGCCAAACCGGCTTCCAGCTGATCACCATCCTGTGCTTCACGCACATTAATGGCACAAGTGGAATCCAGTCTTTGAGCAAAAGCGTGAGTAAAGCTGGCGGGCATGTGCTGAATCAACACAATGGGTATTGGAAACGTTGCAGGCAATTGTCTTAATACATTTTGTAAGGCAACCGGCCCACCAGTAGAGGTACCAATAGCCACCAGTTTTGTTTGGCCTTTTTTTAGTGAGCTGTTTATTGGGGCGTGAATCGATGTTTCTTTTGAAACTGTAATTTCTTCACCACTCGCAGAAATGCTGGAGCGGGAAGATGAAAATACTTGGCGTGGCGCAGGTACTGGGCGTGGCGATCTGCGCTTTTCGCCTACGGCACGCACTCGCTCGCATAAAAGTTTTTTGGCCTCATCACGATCATTCGAAATATCTTCAAAACGTTTGGGAAGAAAATCCACAGCACCTGCATCCAATGCATCCAGTGTTGCACTTGCACCGTCTGTAGTCAGAGAGGAAAACATCAAAATTGCAGTTGGATGGCTTTCCATAATTTTTCGTGTGGCGGTAATGCCATCCATCACCGGCATTTCCACATCCATAGTGATCACATCTGGCTTCAGGCGGGATGCCTTGCTTACCGCTTCCACACCATTTTCAGCACTGTCAATCACTTTTATTTGTGGGTCAGATTCCAGTATTTCCGTCACACGGCGGCGGAAAAACCGTGAATCATCCACCACTAATACACGGACAGCCATTAATTATTTCTCCACTTTTGTAACATGCCGTTACTTCCTCTACATAGCAAGCAACATATAATTTATACGAGTACCGATTAAGCTCCGCGAGTATAGGTGTGCATTAAACCTGGAAGATCCAGAATAAGTGAGATTTTCCCATCACCCGTAATGGTTGCACCCGCAAGTCCTTTCATACCATGCAATAATGCGCCCAATGGTTTAATAACCACCTCCTCCTGGCCAATGAGTTTATCAACCACAAAACCCACACGTTGCGCGCCAATGCTAACCACAACGACATGACCTTCTTCTGGTAGTTCATCATACGTAGCACCTGACACCAGCCAGCGACGTAAATAAAACAAAGGCAATGCCTTGTCGCGTACCATAACCACCAACTGACCATCCACTGTGTTGGTTCGGGTTAAATCGAGATGAAATATTTCATTGACACTGGCCAATGGCAAAGCAAATATTTGTTCTGCAAGTTTCACCATCAACGTCGGCATAATAGCCAGTGTCAGTGGCACTTGAATACGAATAATACTGCCACGCCCTTCTTCCGAATCAATTTCTGCTGTGCCGTTAAGCTGTTCGATGCGAGTTTTGACAACATCCATGCCTACGCCACGCCCCGACACATCAGAAATTTCCTGCTTGGTGGAAAAACCGGGTGCAAAAATTAAATTAAAACATTCCTTATCTTCCAGGCGTGCGGCAGACTCGGCATCCATCATGCCTTTTTCTATAGCCGCATTGCGTAAAGTATCAGGGTTCATACCCTTACCATCATCCTGAATTAACAGCAAAATATGATCCCCCTCCTGTTCCGCTGTTAATATCACGGTACCGGCACGCGGTTTTCCAGCAGCCTCACGTTGTTCTGGTGTTTCAATGCCATGATCAACGGCATTGCGCACTAAGTGAACCAGAGGATCTGCCAAGGCTTCGACAAGATTTTTATCAAGATCCGTATCTTCCCCTTCCATTTCAAGATTAACTTCTTTTTTGAGTGTACGGGCAAGGTCACGAACCACACGGGGAAAACGGCCAAATACTTTTTTGATCGGCTGCATCCGCGTTTTCATAATCGCGGATTGTAGGTCTGCGGTGACCACATCAAGATTAGAAACCACCTTTGCCATTTCATCATCACGGATGGCCAGCCCCAATGTGGCGACACGATTGCGCACTAGCACTAGCTCGCCGACCATATTCATGATGTCATCAAGGCGTTTAGTGTCAACTCGAACAGTGGTTTCCGCTTGTTGTGCAGGTGCTTCTTTAGCAGCAACAGATGCTTTTGCTTTTTTAATTTCAGTACTTTTAACAATCTCCACAACCGGTTTTTTCTGTTCTTGTATATTTTCCGGCGATTTTTCATCTAGACTTACCGATGTTTTATTTTTATTTTCCCCTATAGCAGGAGACTGACTATCAACAGATGTACCAGTACCATGCAATTGATCCAGTAGAGATTCAAATTCATCATCGGTAATAAATCCAGATGAATGATCACCGGTTTTTTTTGTGTCATTAGTGTTAGTAGTACCAATGGGTTTATCTGATGGCACACCAGCGTGTTGTCCTTCACCATGCAATTGATCCAGCAATGCTTCAAATTCATCGGCGGAAATTTCATCGTTACCGTTAGTAGATTTAACTGGGGAGGAGGCTGAATTTTTTTTCGCATTTTGTGCCGCATCAATAATCGCTTCAAATTCTGCATCAGCATCCGCCGTAGATTCAATAACCTCACTTGCCGACTCAGATTCGACCTTAGACACATCCCCCGAAAGCAACCCTTCTAGCTGTGCTAATAATTCAGGTGCCGCAGGGGTCGGCTCTTGACCGGTACGAATTTCATCAAACTGTTCATTCACCACATCCACAACGGGAAGAATGACATCCATCAAACCGGCATCAACTTCTCTTTCACCATTACGCAAGGCATTAAACACATCTTCGGCTCGATGACAAATATCAACCAGTGCGGTGAGACTCAGAAAACTTGCGCCTCCTTTTATCGTATGAAACCCACGAAACACCGCATTCAGCAATTCTGAATCTTTTGGACGCTGCTCAAGATCAACCAGTTGCTCATTCAACAGTTCAAGTATTTCACCGGCCTCCACCAGGAAATCCTGCAATAACTCCTGGTCTTCATCCATTGGCATAATTGATTCTCAACTTTCCTAGTTTAATGCGATTAAAAACCAAGGCTCGACAATAAATCATCGACTTCATCCTGACCGCTGACAGCGGTTTTAGAAGCGGCACCTGGCACTTGCGGACCTTCTGCTTCAACACCTGACTTCTCTATTTTTTCACTTTTGTCATTAGGTTTAACCAGTCTTTCTCCGGTTAAACGAACAAGCTCCACTAGGTTTCCTTCAACCTCTTCAACCAGTTCGATAACACGGGTAATGATTTGCCCAGTCAGATCCTGAAAATCCTGGGCCATCATGATGTCATTCAATCCGTTACGGATATCACCCGTATCTTTTTCTGCTTCAACAAAAAATGTTTCCAGCTGATCACTTAATTCACGAAATTGCTCGACCGACATTTCACGTTTTTTAAAATTTTGCCAAGCTGTTCCCAGCTCATCGATTCGACTGGATAATGAGTCACACTTTGGTAAAGTATTTTCCACGGCAGTTAATGAACGATCTGCTGATTTTTGCGTCAATGTAATCACATGGCGCAAACGTGTCCGCGCATCAGGAATGGCATCTTCGGCCAGTTCATCAATTCTAGTTTCCTGACAAAAAGTATCCATCGCATCGTGCAACTGTCGGGCCATTTTTCCAACTTCGTTATACAGCCCACCTTCACGCGCCATGGAAATATATTCAAGCATGCTTTTAACCTGCTCTTCATCTCCTTGCTTTATAGCACGAACCATTTCTTCTGCATGCGCGAGAATACCGCCTTCTTCCTCTACGATAATTTCCTGTGCGTTGCTAGCCATGATCAGCTCCCTGCCTCAATGCGTTCAAAAATTTTGTCAATTTTTTCCTTCAAGGTTTGCGCTGTAAAAGGTTTGACGATATAACCATTGACACCGGACTCAGCCGCTTCCACAATTTGCTCGCGCTTTTGTTCCGCAGTCACCATCAGCACGGGCAAACTGGAGAGATTTGCATCAGCCCGAACAGCCTTAAGTAAATCAATTCCCTGCATACCTGGCATATTCCAGTCTGTCACTAAAAAATCAAATCCGCCCCCCTGAAGCACGGGCAATGCGGTGAGGCCATCATCTGCTTCTTGTGTATTGGTATACCCCAAATCACGAAGCAGGTTTTTAATAATTCGTCGCATTGTGGAAAAGTCATCCACGATGAGAATTTTCATGTCTTTATTCAAAACGTCCTCCGCTTATCTGTTCGTTCAACACATATTTCACAAATAACATTCGGTTAGTCAGCGCTAGTCCAATGCGTCATACGTGACTGTAAACGGATCACCGCCTGACTGTGAATTTGACAGACTCGTGATTCACTCACACCCAGAATTGAACCTATTTCACGCAAGTTCAATTCTTCATCGTAATACAATGTCATCACCAGACGTTCACGTTCCGGCAAACCGGCAATGGCATCTGCCAAGCTGCGTTTAAAATCTGCTGATTGAAGACCTTCCAAAGGTCCTTTTACTTTTTGCGTCAACGCTTCAGCACCACCATGTGATTCCACATCTAGCTCTTCATAACTGAAGACACGATGGCCACTGGCTTCCTGTAACAAGCGATGATAATCTTCCAGAGATACATCCAGCTCTTGAGCTATCTCCTGATCACGCGCATCACGCCCCGTGGCATTTTCAATATTTCGTACCACTTCGGCCACCATTCTGGCTTTACGATGTACCGAACGTGGTGCCCAGTCATTTTTACGGATTTCATCCAGCATGGCACCACGAATTCGAATACGCGCATAGGTCTGAAAGCTGGCACCTTGCGTGGCATCATAATTTTTCAATGCTTCCAACAAACCAATCATACCTGCCTGAATGAGATCATCTTGCTGCACACTGGGTGGCAAACGAGACATCAAGTGATAAGCAATACGCTTGACCAATGGTGCATATTGCTTAACCTGTGAATCAAAATCATCATTTTGATTAAGAGGCTGATTATAAGCCTCCGCTTCGGCATACATAACCGCTCCACTCATAACGACGCTCCTGTTTCTTGCTGGCTGGCCATAATTAGCCGTTCCACGAAAAACTCCAATTGGCCACCTGCGTTCGCCGGTACTGGCCAACTATCGGCTTTGCTAGCGAGTTTCTTAAATGCCAGCGCCGATTTACTACGGGGAAAAGCCTCAACCACCGCCCGTTGTTTTTGTATTGCTTTACGTAAATATTCGTCATAAGGAATACTCCCCATAAAATCCAGGGCCGCATCCAGATAACGGTCTGTCACTTTAAGAATTTTGCTGTATAATTCCCTGCCTTCCTGCGTACTGCGCACCATGTTGGCCACAATACGAAAACGATAAATACTGTATTCTCGATTGAGTAACTTGATCAATGCATAGGCATCAGTAATAGAAGCAGGCTCATCACAAACAACGACTACTACCTCCTGTGAAGCTCGTGAAAAAGTAATCACGTTATCCGAGATGCCCGCCGCCGTATCCACAATTAACACATCAGGAGCGTAGCTGATTTCGCTAAAGGCACTAATGACTCCGGCATGTTGTGCGGTACTCAGCTCTGCCATTGCCTGAATACCAGATGACGCCGGCACCACGCGCAAACCTTGTGGCCCGGTACACATCACTTCTTCCAAGGTACGTTCGCCGGACATGACGTGTGATAGATCGTATTGGGTATGTAAACCCAGCATGACATCCACATTCGCCAAACCCAGGTCTGCATCCATTAACATCACATCCTTTCCCTGGCTGGCCATACAAACGCCCATATTAACGGATACGTTTGTTTTACCTACGCCACCTTTACCACTGGTAATGGCAATTACTTGCACCGGACGCGGCTTTGCCATGCGGCGCAGCCCCGTTGCTTGATCAATAGTTTCAGCCATGAGCATTTGCCACCATCCCGCTAAACGCTAAATTCAAGGATTCTTGTTTAAGTGCCTGATTGGTTTCCTGTGCAATCGACACAGCACGGTTGATTAAACTATGCCCTCGTGCAATATGAATATCTTCTGGCACACGCTGGCCATCGCTAACGTAGGTTACGGGAATATTGTGTTCCATCACCACAGACAACGCACCACCCAGGCTCGTTGTTTCATCCAGTTTGGTAAGAATGCAACCATCCAAATTTATTTCACCAAAAGCTTTGGCGATTTCACCTAAACCGGCACGGTGTGTGGTTGCCGACAGTACTAAATACGTTTTAATACTCGGCGTACTATCTTTAATCATTTGAAATTGTTGTGACAAACGCATATCACGTTGGCTCATACCTGCGGTATCCACCAATACTAAGTCCCGGTCTGACAGCAGCTTGAGTGCTTCCACCAACTCTGCATGGGTGTTGGCAATGTGTACGGGAATATCCAAGATACGGCCATACGTGCGCAATTGTTCATGTGCGGCAATGCGATAACCATCTGTAGTCACCATAGCAATACGTGTACTGCCATGTTTTAATGCGTAACGCGCAGCAAGTTTGGCGATAGTAGTGGTTTTTCCCACACCCGTTGCCCCCACCAGCGCAACAACGCCTCCCTGGTCAAGAATATCTGTACTTTCCACCGGCAAACTATGCGACAATATTGCCAAGGCATGTCGCCAGGCATTGTCAAAGTCTTTGTGTTCACTGGCTGCCTTGGTCACCTGTTCACATATTGTCGGACTCAAACCTAGCTCCAGCAAACAACGGATCAATTTTGCCCGTAGTGGATCACGTCGGCTTAAATCGCCCCATGCCAATCCGGAGAGCTGTTGTTCCAGCAACTCGCGCATACCGCTAATTTCATTTTTTAATTCTAAAATAGCCGGATCTTGCGACCACTGGATTTTTTGTTCAGTTTTGGTGTGCTTGGATTTATGCGATGTTTTTTCCGTACTGGCTGACATCGGTGTTGAAACGGGTGTGGACGTTTTAACCGGGCGTGGAATTTCTCCTGGGGAAGAAACGCTATCTTGCATCGCAGAGAATTTTAAATTCGGTAGTGTCGCTGCGTTCAATGTTACTGTATCGGCATCAAGCTTCCTCTCAGCATGAGCTGCTGGTGTGAAATCACTTCTTCTCTGAGTGTTCATTCTTGACGAGGCCATCCCATTTTTAGATGATACTTGTGGCACTGTTTGGCTCAACAGATCTTCACTTGTGGAGTCCGCTTGCAATAATGATTCGTCATAATCCACTGCGGCAATAATTTCAATACCACCATCCACTTGTGCATTGGAAAGAATCACAGCATCGGCACCCAGGGTATCTCGTACTTGGCGAATCCCTTGGCGCATTTCTTTCGCAAAAAAGCGTTTTATCTTCATTGCCTACACCTCTGTAAACCTGCTACTTACCGTCAATGGGCTAACCACCTACCGTGGCCATAATTTTGACTTGCCGGTTATCCGGTATTTCATTAAATGCCAACACATGTAAACCGGGTATACTGTGCCGGACGAAACGTGCCAACAATGTTCGTACCGCCTGCGAAACCAATAGCACTGCCGGGCGGCCCGCTGCTTCCTGTCGTTGAACCTCTTCAAACAAAGACTTATGCAAATTTTCTGCCAGTCCCGGTTCCAGTCCACCTGCACCTTCGACACCACCTTGCAAGGTCTGATGCAATATCTGTTCCAGTGACGGCTCCAACGTTAAAACAGGCAGTTCAGCCCCCATTCCACTGATCTGTTGGACGATTGAGCGCCCCAATGCCACCCGCACAGCCGCAGTCAAAACGCCAGCGTCTTGACTCACCGGCGCATGTTCCGCCAATGTTTCGGCGATAGTACGCATGTCACGAATCGAAATATGTTCTTGCAACAAACTCTGTAATACTTTTAACACTGTGGCCAATGACAATTGTTTAGGCACCAGATCCTCCACCAACTTAGGTGCAGACTTGCTCAATTTATCTAACAGCTGCTGCACCTCTTCGTGCCCCAGCAACTCATCAGCATGTTTCTGTAAAATATGACTGAGATGCGTAGCCACCACAGTGCTGGCATCCACCACGGTATAGCCCAGACTTTGTGCCTGGTCTCGCTGCGAAGCTTCTATCCACACAGCCTCCAGTCCAAAAGCAGGGTCTGTCGTCGCCGTGCCGGGAATCGAACCGAATACCTGGCCGGGGTTAATCGCCATATCTTGTTCCGGTTGAATCTCTGCCTCACCCACCGGCACACCCATGAGCGAAAGTCGATAGGCATTGGGTGCAAGATCAAGATTGTCCCGAATGTGTACCGAAGGAATCAGAAAACCCAACTCTTGAGAGAGCTTTTTACGCACACCTTTAATACGCCCCATTAATTGCCCGCCCTGATTTTTATCCACCATGGGAATCAATCGATAACCCACTTCCAGACCGATCATATCCACCACTTCCACATCATCCCAACTTAGTTCGCGGGATTCTTTACTAGGTTCCTCCACCATAGGTGCAGCAATCGGTTTTGCAGCAATACGCTTATTGCGCTCTGTTACCCAATAAGCCGCGCCCCCTGCCATAGCAGCAAACAACAAAAACACCAGATTTGGCATACCGGGAATCACTCCCATCGTACCGAGAATAACCGCAGTAATTGCCAACGCACGCGGACTGCTGAACAGTTGCGACAGCACCTGCACCCCCATGTCCGTCGATGCCGATGTGCGCGTAACCATCAAGCCCGCCGCTGTGGATAACAGCAATGCAGGAATTTGTGCTACCAAACCATCACCAATAGTCAATAACGTATAATTGTGCGTGGCATCTGCAAGGCCCATATCATGTTGCAACATACCCACAGAAAGACCACCAATAATGGTAATCACCAAAATTAAAATACCGGCAATAGCATCACCTCGCACAAATTTTCCTGCGCCATCCATGGAGCCGTAAAAATCTGACTCACGCGACACTTCTTCGCGCCGTGCTTTTGCTTCTTCCTGATTAATCATTCCCGCATTTAAGTCCGCATCAATAGCCATCTGTTTACCAGGCATGGAATCCAGTGTAAACCGGGCACTCACTTCCGCGACGCGCGTCGCGCCTTTGGTTACTACTACAAAATTGATAATCACCAAAATCATGAAAATCACCAAGCCCACCGCCGTATTACCACCCACAACAAATTCACCAAACGCCTTAATTACCTGCCCCGCTGCATCTGTTCCCGTATGACCTTCCAGTAATACAATACGAGTGGAAGCAATATTCAATGCCAAACGCAACAACGTCGCCACTAAAATAACGGTAGGAAAAACTTCAAAATCCAACGGACGTTTCACATAAACCGCCGCCAATAAAATCACCAATGCCAATGAAATATTAAAGGTAAAAAAGAGATCTAATAAAAAAGGCGGCATCGGTATAACCATCATGCCCAGTATCATCAATAACAAAATGGGCGCACCCAGACCGGAACGCAGCAATCGCTGCCCGAAAGCCGTCAATTTAGTAAAATTCATAACGTATTATCTCGTTTAAGGTCATCGGGAATGGACACATCAGCATCAAAATCAGGAACAACACCACCATTACGCTCGTACTGTCGCAATTGATAAACCCAGGCCAATACCTGCGCCACCGCTAAAAATAAGCCCGCAGGAATTTCTTCATTCAGCTCACAATTGAAATACAAAGAACGTGCCAATGGAGGAGCAGACAGCAGTGGCACATCATTAGCCAGGGCAATGCGACGAATATGCCCGGCCACCTCATCCGCACCCAAAGCCACCACAATTGGTGCGCCCATATTGATTTGGTCATAACGCAAGGCCACAGCAAAATGTGTGGGGTTGGTAATCACAACATCCGCTTTAGGTACCTCCTCCATCATGCGGCGCTGGGAAATCTCCTGCTGTGTTTGCCGTATTTTGCTTTTCATTTCCGGGTTACCATCGGTTTCCTTGCGTTCGTCTCTGACTTCCTGCAACGTCATTTTTTGCTTACGATTGTGATCCCAGATTTGAAAAGGTGTATCCACCAGCACCACAAAAAACAATGCGCTGCTTAACAGAATAAACATCCACATCAATTCTTCACCCATACGAGCAATACCCTGCTCCAGGCTTTCATTACCCAGACTGAAAAACCCTTCAAGATTATTTTTCAACAGGAAATAAGTCACCGCGCCCACCAACAGAAATTTTGCCAACGCTTTGACAAGCTCCATTAAACCTTTCAAGGAAAAAACCCGACCCATCCCTTTCACCGGATCCATTTTTTTAAACTCGGGTTGTAAAGGCTTTACACTGAAGGTCCAGCCACCCAATGCCATGGGAGCGATAATGGCAACAAGCGCCAACAAAATAAACAAAGGCATCACTGCAAAAATAGAAAATTGCAATGTTTCAAACAACAAACCGGGATAGGAAGCAAGATCAAAAATCAACTCACGCTCAATATTCAAATGCACACGCAAGACCTGCATCAGATCCCCAACCAGCGCACTTCCTAAAAAAACAAAACCTGCACCAGACACCAGCATCATCACCAACGTGGTCAATTCTTTCGAGCGGACAACCTCACCCTTGTCACGCGATTTTTGTTTACGCTTTTCCGTCGCCTCCTCGGTGCGTTCCTGTCCTGTTTCACTTTCAGCCACAGTACATCAACTCCTCAATACCCACCGGCCACGCCACGCATCAATTCAAAAGCATTGGCCAACTGTAATTTTATTTGTGGAAGAATGGCCATCAACGTGACCAACATGATGAAGAAACCTGCCACCATAATGACGGGAAACCCGATAGAAAAAATATTAAACTGGGGCGCTGCACGGGTAACAATTCCAAAAGCCAGATTGATCAATAACAACGAAGCGATGGCCGGCAAGGCAATTTGCACCGCACCGGCATACATATTCCCTCCCCAATTGACCAACGCCCACAAGCCGGCATTACTCAGCCCATCAACACCAATCGGTAAAGTATGAAAACTCTCCGCCATCACACGGATAAAGGTCAAATGGCCATCCAGTGCAAGAAACACCAGTGTAAGAACAATCACATAAAATTGACTCACCACTGGCACCTGTGTACCAGAAGAAGGATCAACCATGGATGCAAAACCCAGCCCCATCTGAAAGGCAATGATTTGCCCACCCACAATAAACATGGCAAAAACCAATTGTAACGCCAACCCCATGGCCGCACCGATCAATATCTGATTCAGCACAATCAATACTGCTTCTCCACTCAACGGATCCACCACAGGAACAGGTGGAATCAGTGGCGTAATGATCAAGGTAAATACCACAGCAAAGATTATTTTAACGGAAGCTGGTACCGTGCGCGCACCAAAAATAGGAGCTGCCGAAACCAATGCCGCAATTCTGAATAACGGCCAAATAAAAGAACCCACCCATGCCATGATTTCCGAACTACTCAAGGTCATCATGTCATTTTTCTCCTGCGATTAATCAACCAATAATCATCGGAATGTCAGCAATCAAACGTTTCGTATAGGTCATCAACAACTGTAACAGCCAGGAACCGGCAACCATCAACGTAATAAATGTCACCGCCAGTTTTGGAATAAAACTCAACGTCTGCTCATTCAATTGTGTTGCAGCCTGAAACATACTCACCAACAAACCAACAGCCAATGCCGGCAACAAAATCACCCCAGTCAATAGCAACACTATTTCCAGTGCCTGGTTAGCGATAGTCATTACCATTTCCGGGCTCATTATTTTGACCTATACATTACGCAATCACTCATTATCAGCAAGCGGAGGGAAATCATACTCACAAAGATCAAACATAAAAGCTGGATGCCAAAGTACCCATAATCATGGCCCAGCCATCCACCAGTACAAATAACATGATTTTAAACGGTAATGAAATAATCATCGGCGACAACATCATCATACCCATGGCCATCAACACACTAGCTACCACCAAATCAATAATCAAAAAGGGGATAAAAATCAAAAACCCAATTTGATAAGCTGTTTTTAATTCACTGGTCACAAACGCAGGCAACAATAGTGAAAAAGGAATGTCCGAAAAATCATTAATCTCACCAGCTTCTGAAATCTCCGCAAACAGCATCAAATCTTTTTCTCTCGTCTGTGCCAGCATAAACTCCTTGAACGGGGATTTTGCCAATTCAAACGCCTGTTTGGCAGAAATTTCCTCATCCATATAAGGGCTGACTGCATCGTCATAAACCTTGGTGAATACCGGTGACATAATGAAAAATGTTAAAAAAAGTGCAAGGCCAATCAGAATCTGCCCTGAGGGTGCCTGTGGCATACCCACTGCCTGACGCACAATAGCCAGCACAATCACAATACGGGTAAATGAAGTCAACATGATCAGCGCAGCGGGTAACAGGCTAAAAACTGTCATCAACGCCAACACCTGCAAACCAACGGTATAAGTCTGACCTCCATCTTTTTCTGTGGTAACTGATAACACCGAAAGGCCTGGTTCCGCCGCCTGGACAAAGACTGGGAACAGAATTCCTGTAATAGGTATTAGCCAAGAAATGACGAATAATGTTTTTTTCCAGGAAAAATTAAACATTATGATATTTCACTCTTATTGACATTACCCTTGCGAGCAAGAATGGCAGATTGTAACCGTGAAGAAAAACCGCCTGATTTCTCTGGCCTATCTTCAATCACTACCGGCTTATCTAATACATGCAAGGTTTGCACACGACCAGGAGAAACACCGATCACCAATTGCTGATCCCCCACCTGCAATAACACCGCACGCTCCCGTGTGCCTAATGAAATACCCCCGATAATTTTCATTCGTCCCTGCGCACCCACATGCACATTTCCAAAGCGCTTGAATGCCCATGCCGCCGCACCAATGACCAAAAGTACCAGCAATAAACCCAGAGTAGTTTGCACAAAATTACCGGCCATACTGGAATCTGACAGCCCATTACCCGCCAAGGAATTTATTTTTCCAGGAGATTGCTCAAGGGGATTGTCAAAGGGTTTTTCAGCATTAGTTGGCATTTTTTCTGCCACTGTATTTTCTACCGCAAACACATCCGCAGAGAACAACAAAATGCTTGCCAGCAACACACATGCAATGGCAATAACACGGTAATATTTATGCATCATCGTACTCATATTATTTAAGCTTCTGAATACGTTCAGCAGCACTGATCACATCAGTCAGACGGATGCCATATTTTTCATTCACCACCACCACTTCACCGTGCGCGATCAAGGTACCGTTCACCAGCACATCCAACGGCTCACCCGCCAGTCTGTCCAGCTCAACCACAGACCCCTGATTCAGTTTCAATAAATTGCGGATACTGATTTTAGAAGCCCCTATTTCCATAGAAATATTGACAGGAATATCAAGAATGACATCAAGACTCGCATCCCCCATGCATATGCCACCCTCCTCTGGCTCCAGACTTTGCATAGGAGCCTGCTCAACCTCAGCAGCCGCCTCTTGCGTTGCCTGCTCCTCCATAGCGGCACCCCAGTCTGCATCGCCGCCGCTATCCGTTGATTCCTCAGCCGACGTAGCCTCCGCCTCACTCTGCTCATTCATTGCAGCCGCCCAGTCATCACCAGTATCGCCACCCGTCTCTGTACCCGTTGCATCAGTCATGGGTCACCTCTTGCATCATTTGATTGCTTTCTTTCGTTGGAAAGGTCACTTGCTCCACAATTTTGACGGCCATACTGCCGCGTGAAACGCCGTATTTACCACGAAATACCGGAATACCCTCTGCATTCATGGTCACCAGATCCGGCACATCCACAGGAATCACATCACCCGGTTTCATATCCATAATGTCACGCAAACTGATTTCTGTTTCTGCCAGCGTGCAAGAAAGACTGACCGTGGATGTTTTGATTTCTTCACGTAACGATTCGGCCCAACGGTCATCAGTATCATCACGGTCACTTTGCACCCCCGCATCCAGCAACTCACGGATAGGTTCCAACATGGAATACGGCAGGGTAATATGAAAATCACCCCCTCCCCCCTCTATCTCAACGTGAAACGTATTCACCACGACCACTTCACTGGGGCTGACAATATTAGCGAACTGTGGATTGACCTCAGAGTTTTGCTTGACAAAATCTAACTGCATCACTGGAGCCCAGGCTTCTTTCAAATCCACAAACACCTGCTCAAGAATCATTTCAACCACACGTAACTCGGTAGGCGTAAACTCACGCCCTTCAATTTTTGCGTGAAACCGACCATCTCCCCCAAAATAATTATCGACAATCATAAAAACCAACCTGGGGTCTAACACAAACAAAGCGGTACCACGCAACGGCTTAATGCGTACCATATTCAAACTGGTGGGGACAAAGAGACTATGTACATATTCTGAAAATTTGAGCATCTGCACCCCACCCACAGATATTTCTGCACTGCGCCGCAGCATGTTAAAAATACTGATCCGGAACAAACGGGCATAACGTTCGTTAACCATCTCAAGCGTCGGCATACGCCCACGGACAATACGATCCTGTGTGGTAAAGTCATAATTACGCGCTTCACCATCGGCAAATTCCTCATCATCCGTATCAATATCGTTGCTGGAAACACCGTGCAACAACGCATCAATTTCGTCTTGTGATAAAAGATCGTTAACAGCCATTTCTCAACGCCCTATTGATTAAAAATAATGTTTAACTACTGCATGACAAAGCTGGTAAAATACACAGCCTCGATTCCCGGATCACCGGTTTCCTCCTCAAGAATCTGTTGCACCACCTCCAATGCCTCTTCACGCAATCCCTCTTTTCCTTCCAATGTGCTTACACCGTCGTATGACTGACTACTAAAGAGCAACATCAAATTATTGCGAATTACTGGCATGTGTAAATTGATTTGATCAGACATCAGCGGATCACGAGTCATCACCTCCACCGTCACCTGTAAAAAACGCGCTTTGCCTTGGCTAGCGAAATTCACCACAAAAGCGGGGTCTATCGGTAAATAAATAGCGGGTAAGATTTCGCCATCCCCCTCCTCCTCTCCATCACCATGATCACCTTCATCATCATATTCCCCATCACCGTCTGCGGCAGCAGTATCTGTCCCCTTAGCCCCTCCTCCCGAAAGAACGCCCGCAAAAAACAATGTACCCACCACTAAAACAATCACCGTCATTAAAGGCAAAACCCCAAACAAGAGGATTTTTGTGACCATCGAGCCTTTGGCGCTATCATCACCGCCTTTTTCGCTGTTTTTATCATCTGCCATGGGATTTCCTTTCTCTGTCTATCACACACAATCAGCACCTGTGATCAGCTGTAGCAAATGCTGTGCCAGTAGCGCCACAAACCCGTACCTCTTTATAATCAACACGTTAAAAACATCACCAGATTGCTCGTCAGGAATTTGACAGTTATTGCCACCTCCCCAGCCAGAATTCTGACAGCCCAAACACTCTACTGGACACATAACGATGCTCGGGTAAAATGCACCTCTTCAACACACCCTGAATCGTCACCGCGTGGATGTTTAAACTCATGACATTATTTAAAACTCTCTTTTTCGGCAGCCTGCTGCTCACATACACACTGCCGACACTGGCATTTGACTACCTACAAACACTCCCGGAGCAACCGCCCATCCCCGCAGACAATCCACAGAACAACCAAAAAATTGCCCTGGGAAAACGTCTATTTTTTGATAAACAGCTGCTGGGCATCAACAGCAAAATATCCTGTAATAACTGCCACAACCTGGCTGAGGGTGGTGACGACAACCTAGCGCTGTCGCCTGGGCAGAACGGAAAAACCACCCAACGCTCCACTCCCAGCCTGTGGAATATTGGTTTTCAAACCGTGTTGTATTGGGATGGCCGTACCAAGAGCCTGGAAGCACAAACACTGGATCATTTGCGTAATCCAGTAATAAGCCGTTGGCCGCACATCGGTGCCCTGGTCGATCACCTCAATCAATCCGCGGACTATCAGCAAGCCTTTCGCAACGCCTTTCCCGCTGACAAAAATGCCTTTAATGGCATCAGTGGCGCAAACATCGCACGAGCCATCAGCAGTTTTGAACGCAGCCTGCTGACACCCAACAGTCCCTTCGACCGTTATATTGCTGGAGACAAAACTGCCCTCTCCGCCAGCGCACAACGCGGCATTCAAGCTTTTAATGATGCCGGCTGCCTCGCCTGCCATTTTGGTGCCAACTTTGCTGGGCCAGCACCAGGGCCGGCACTGAAAATGGGAGATGGGTTTTATGAACTGTTTCCTAATAACCTGGGCTCTGATTACGAACAACAATATGGCTTGATCAATGATGCAGGGTTGTTTGAATTCACAGGAAACCCCGGCGAACGTTTCATGTGGCGAGTACCCCCTCTGCGCGGCATCGCCCTCACAGCACCCTACTTCCACAACGGCTCAGTCGCCACACTGGAAGAAGCCATCCGAGTAATGGGGAAAGTACAATTCAATAAAAATATTTCCACAACAGACGTGCAAGACATCAGTGCCTTCCTGCGCAGCCTAACAGGAGAAATAGCACAGAAAAAACACCATCCATAAAATTTGGCCTCAGGTTCCCACGGTTCTCCGTGGGAACCCATACCGGGATCGATACCACCAATACTCTACAAACCCCCATGCAGAGTATAAAAACAAGGCAAGATATAAATTAAAAATCAACACCCGCCAGAGAACACGTATATTCCTAAAAATTATTGACGATTTCATTATTCTTAACCTTTGGAGCACCTCACGATGGGAAATTCACTGTTTGAACAACTGAAAAAATCTGGCTTGGTTGATGCTAAAAAAGCAAAGAAAGCCAAACATAACCAATACAAAAATCAAAAACAAAAAAGCAAAAAAGGCACGCCCGATAAAATTGATGAAACAACATTACTAGCAAAAAAAACACATGCTGAGAAAGTTGACCGCGACCGACAATTAAATCAGGGGAAAAAATCAGAAGCCGAACACAAAGCCATTACTGCCCAAATCAAACAACTTATTGAAACCAACCGAATTGAAAATAGCGATGGCGATATGGCTTATCACTTTACCGATAATAACGTGATAAAACGTCTTTACATCTCCGAACAGACACACACTCACATCGTCGAAGGCCGTCTGGCTATCACCAAACTCGGAGATAATTACGAACTGATCCCGACATCTATCGCAGAAAAAATCAAACGACGCGACAAACAATGCATTATTTTATATGGGCCTACTACCGAAGCCGAAACTATTGAAAATGATCCCTATGCCGCTTATAAAATTCCAGATGACTTGATGTGGTAAAAAACGAAATCGTAGAAAATTTAACCAGGCAGATAACACATGAAAGATAAATATATATATGCAGGAAAACCATCCACCGTTGAAAATGCGGCAGGCGTATCCGGAGTTTTAATCAGACAGATAAATGGTGACTATATATTCCGTGTACACCGAGAAAACAGGGAGTTCACTGACTATGACATTAATCACGATGATTTATCCATAAAAATAGAAGCCAATGCTTTAGCTGCTTTTTATTCAGACGGTGAAAACCATTCACTCGACCATAGCCCTCGCGTTTTTGGGTTGACAAAAATTGAAGACTAATATTCTGCCTTTTACAGATAAACAGCTATAAAAAACTATCCCCCCCTGACAACCCTTCCCTACTCCCAGCAGACTCAACTAAAATGAATAATTACTCTAAAATATTTAAATTATCAATTAGCGATGCTGGCTTCATACTTGCCGCCCTTACCGCTTCACTCTACGCTAGCGGAACAGCATTTTTTAGTGGTTTTCTTTTATCATGGGGGATAGATAAAACATTAATAACAAAATCATTTCACCAAACCTTATACCAAGGATTACTGACATGGTTTGATCTTGGGCTTATCTTAATACTACCAATAATCTTATTTCTTCTCATTTTGTTACTGTCATTAAGCATTGCATTTAGTGCCATTATTGAATCACAAAAAGTCAAAAAACTAACAGTCACCGTGTTGAAATTATTTCCTAGAAATAAAAACAAACAAGATTATAAAATACATGAAATAAAGGCCATACAATCAGTTTCTCGAATATCGTATATATTTAGTTATTTATTCCTTTTTATGATGCTAATAATTTCATTATTAGCATACTCCGAACACAGCGGTATAAAAAAAGGCAAGCAACTCATGAAAGACATAAAATCATCTCAAGAAAAATTAAATGGGCGATATATTTCCCCAAAGTCTGATGATGTTCTTTCATTCATCATCATAAGCTGTTCGCAATCTCTTTGTGCCGTTGCCGAAAAAAATACTGCCAGACTATTATTCATAGACTCCAAGTCATTTCAAACAGTTGGCGTAACGGCTCAGCCCATCATCAAAGACACCAACCTTTTCCACTAAGAGGAACCAGCGCAATACCCTTAATTACGTCACTCAATGTACTGAAAATATATAATCGTATACTTTTAAGGCAATTGATCCAATATTTTAATTGGGAAATAATGGCCGCCTTTCATCCGCGCTTTCAGGTCATTCAGAATCAGGATTTTTCTGGCAGAGCTTGCAGACAGCGATTTGGCTTCCCATGCAATACAATAAAACCTGCCTTTGGTGTAGCACTTTAACTACCACTGGAAAAGTAACCATCGGCCATGCCGCACTACATCCAGCATGGCCTGTTGTGAAAAAAAACGTTAGTCTCCCCGCCTGTCAACCCAAGCCTCTCAATATGAACTTGACGTTATATATCCCAAAGAGTTTTAGATGCGGTACACAAACTGAATAGCAGGCCAAAAAAATGTCTGGGGTTTAAAACTCCGTATGAAGTTTTTGAAGAACTAACAGGCATTAATGAAAAAACATTAACTGGTTATGCACTTATGACTTGAATTCAGGAGGTAACATTTTTCTCTTTTTCTGGATTTACTCCCCCTGCACCGTAACAATTATTTTTCGCTGATGCCCCATACTGCGATGCTCCCACAAGAAGATCCCCTGCCAGGTACCCAATGCACAACGCCCCGCCGTCACGGGCAAGGTCAAATCACTGTGCGTCAAAATGGTACGCACATGCG
>Ga0256839_1000993_pt1 | contig 35763 bp, 29 predicted proteins | sample 354166metaG_FD_185968 | JGI IMG/M metagenome (GOLD analysis project Ga0256839, IMG submission 185968) | Hydrothermal vent microbial communities from Mid Atlantic Ridge, Atlantic Ocean - 354-166 | ecosystem: Environmental > Aquatic > Marine > Hydrothermal vents | place: Atlantic Ocean: Mid...
GCGGACGGGTCGTCTCGTTAACAGACCCGTCAAGGGAAATCTACCGGGTTCGAAATTCACCGGCGGGGCCACCAATGAACGCGCTTATTGTGTTTTGCCTTTCGGCCAGGCATTCAGAATGGCATTAACCAAAGTGGCCAAGGGAATGGCAAAAAACACCCCCCAAAATCCCCAAATACCACCAAAAAACAGCACGGCCAGAATAATGGCTACCGGATGCAAATTATTCACCTCAGAAAAAAGAAAGGGCACCAGGACGTTGCCGTCAAGCAACTGGATCAGGCCGTAAACAGCCATTAGCCAGAGAAACTTGTCAGACCAGCCAAACTGAAAGAAAGCCACCACGGCGATGGGAATGGTCACCACTGCCGCACCGATATAAGGCACCAATACCGAAAATCCGGTCAGGGTTGCCAGCAAAATGGCGTATTGCAAGCCAAAGGCGGCGAACACAATATAGCTGACCAGGCCAACAATGATAATCTCCAGCACCTTTCCACGAACATAATTGCCGATTTGGGTGTCGACCTCACGCCATATAGCCAGTGTCAATCGGCTGTCTTTGGGCAGAAAACGGCGTATCCAAGCAAGAATTTGCTCTTTGTCCTTTAGCAGGAAGAAAACCAAAATGGGCATTAAAACGAAAAAAACCAGTATGGAAAAGATGCCTGCAAATGAGCTTAAAATGTGTTTGAGCAAATTCTGCCCCAAAGAGGTTAATTCAGTCGTCAGGCGGCTAACCAGCGTTTGTGCTTGCTCTTCATTGATGAGTTTGGGATATTTCTCGGGTAAAGCCTGAATAAACTGCAAGGATTTGTCCAGGTAGTCAGGTAATCGCTGAACCAGCTGGGTGATTTGCTGACTTAACGTCGGGACCACCAATATGAGCAGCACGGTTAGTAAGCTGATAAAGCCAATAAAGACCAGTAGCACAGCCCAGATTCGCCGGATACCCATGGACTCCAGCCGTTTGACCAGGCTTTCCAGTAAGTAAGCCACGACAATACTGGCTAGAAAAGGGGCCAGTGGTTTGCCAAAGAAAATAATGATGGCAAACAGGCCGGCCAGCAACCCCGTCAGAATGACAATTTCCGGGTTGGAAAAGGTTCGTTTAAACCAGCGTGAAAGAACGTTCATGGGGGCATTTTACCCAATGCCGGGGCGGAAAGGGTGGCATTGTTACGACCGTATGGAGAAAAAGCTCATCCGGAGTGCTGCAGGTTTAGAAAGAGCGCGTCCAGAGAATGACGCCTTCAGTATGCCGGTTGAAGTTGCGATTAAGCTGCCCCAATTCGGTGCGGCCGAATACCAGTGGTTTGGGCGCATAACTGGCATAAAACTTCAGTTGGCCGCCATATAGCCGGGTGTTAATGCTGAAACGCAGGTTCCGGTTGGCCGATGCCTGATCGAGGACCAGCGCCAGAATGTCGGAAGTGGGTTCGGGTTGTTGTCGGCTGGTCACTTCCATACTGATTTGCGTGTTCGGGCTCAGTTGATGCTCATAGCCGATGGTATAAACGGTCAAATCGCGCCAGGCAAACTCAGGGGATGTGCCGTCCTGTAGTAAGCTGAGAAACCGCTCCGGCAGGGCCTTGGTGGGAAAAGCATTGATGCGGCTGTAGAAAGTTTGTTCGGCTTTCATGCGGATGGCGCCACCGGCAAAGGTATTGATGGCGATGTCCATTCCGACGACTGCAGGAATGTCAAAGTCCCCGGGCTCCGAATAGACGCCATGAATGCGGCCAAACTCGTCCATATTGATACGGCTTTGAAAATGCGTGCGGATATGCAGGCGGCGACCAAGCTGGTTATTGTAAGCCAGGCGTACACCGACGCCACGGCTGGTTTCGATGGCTGGTGATACATACTCCAGTGTGTGTTCATCAGGCTGGAGCAAAGCACCCAGGCTCAAATCGGCGTAGCTTTGAAAGGCAAAAACAGCCGAGACATCCATGGACGAATGATCCGAGACCTGGTGGCTAAAGCCCGGCACCACCAGTTGTTGCTGCACAAGCTGGTTATTGACAAGCCCCAGCGAGGTCTCATCCAGTGTTGCTGTATGGAACAGGGATGGCTCAAAAATGCCCTGGTGTTGTTCGAAAGTAAAATGAGTTTTATGACTCAAAGTGAACGCAAAGTGCTCGTCCGGCTCCATAAAGACAGGAATGGCACGCTGGACCTCGCGTTGTTCCTGTTGGTCATCGGTGCTTTTGTCAAGGCTAAAGTAAAATCGGGGAAAAATCTGCCGGGCTATGGCTTGTTTCCAGTAGCCTAACCGGGTTTTTTCATGGCCTGATGATGTTGTCCCGAGGATGGACAAGACCATTGGTGATGATAGACTTTCAGCCCCAAGTGCTTTCGCCATGTGTGACTGGGCACTCCAGCTCGCAATGGATAAGGCCAGAGCCACTGCACTTTGGCGAGCTGTGCGCGTTAATGTGCCGCTTGTCGTTACGGGGCGTTTCACACTGTTAGCCGTGGGTTACCGGTTACCTAGATTGGATTAGGGAATGTTGGCAAAAAAACAACACCGTGTCAACCGTCTGGCCTATGTGTAGACTGTTTTGGTGAAATAATTGTGAATCAGGTCATTTCAGGAGCCAAAAGTGGTAAAAAAACAACATTCTGAGACTGGTAAAAAGGATCGGGAGGCACTTGGGTGGCACAGGCCGGTCATGCTTGCGGTTGGTGGTTCAGACAGCTGCGCGGGTGCTGGCATCCAGGCGGACTTGTTAACAGCGCATGCCTTGGGCGTGCGTTGCTTAACGGCCATCGCCTGTTTAACCAGCCAAACTGACAACGCATTTTTCGCCCTGATGTCGGTGCCAGCGGGGCACATCCGGCGGCAGATACAGGACATGATTGCACACTATCCTGTCAAAATGGTCAAAGTGGGTGCGCTGGGCACGGCAAAAACGGTCAAAGCGGTGGCGGAATCGTTGGCGGGCAAGAGTGTTCCAATTGTGGTGGATCCTGTATTGGGGAGTAGTGCGGCTGGCAGTTTTTCTGGTCAGGGGCTGGTGGATGCTTATCACGAACACTTGTTAAACCAAACTTGGTTGTTAACGCCTAATGAGGCAGAGTTGGCCCGGCTGGGCGGCTTGGATGCCATTTTTTCTGCCGGAACCCGTTATGTACTGGTCACAGGCGGAGACACTCAACAGCCTGTGGAGCGGCTCTATTCCCCGCAGGGGATGATTAAGGCGTTTCCCCATGAAAAGATTCCCAAAACACTGCACGGTACCGGCTGCCGTTTTGCGACGGCGGTGACGGCTTACCTGATGCGCGGGGAAAATATGCCAAATGCAATTGATAAGGCCATTGCCTTTGTGCAAAAGGAAATCCGGCGTCAGGGGGTTGAGGATGAAAAGCTTTTGGCGGCCGTGGCAGACACCAAAAAAGATAGCAGTGGATAACTGCGCTTTAACAGTTTAGTGGTTATAATCAAGGGTTCGAACAATTATGGCCGCGAGCGCTCGTATTTGCGTCTTATGCCATTCACATTAACGCGGACACAAAGGACACCTGACAGATGAACACAGTGATTACCTTTTCGCCAACGCCTGCCAAACGGCTTTTCATGGTCGTGGGCCTTTCTTGCTTTTTGCTTTCCACTACGGCTTGGGCCGAAGGCCGGCGCCTGGCTGTGAAAACTGTTCCCTTGGTGAGCGCACAAAAAGCCAGCGCACAGCCGGATATTGTTAATGGCTATTCCCTGAAAGCGCCCAAGATGACCCAAAGCATGGCGCGGGTGATGGCAGACGGGAAAGTCAGCCGGATCTGCCGGGACGTCGGCGTGGCCACGAAAAGCCTGCTGGTTGATGATGAGCGCAAGGGCAAGGAGCTGTTGAAATGAAGGGTGGGAAAAAAGCACTCACATCTTCAGTTTTTGTGGCTTTGATTGCCGGGGTTATGGTGATTTTCACAGCCACAACCCAGGCTGCGGGCATTGAAAACAATGAAACAGTCACCATCAGCCTGCCGGCTCAGTCGCTCACCACCGACTTGTGGGTGGATGTGTCAGCCGGCAGCAAAGCCCTGAATCTGGAAATGAGTAATGCCTCGCCCACGAATGTGGACGTAGATCTCTTCGTGCGTTATGGCCAGCCATTTACCGGGACTACGGCGGCAGAACTTAGCAATCAGGCTGATTATCACTCGATTGCGGCCGACTCTGCTGAATGGCTGCACTTGACAGAAGCCATGGCTCCGCCGGTCAAAGGCGGACGCTGGTATATTGCTTTGGTGAACTATGCGCAAGTGACGGCCAGTGTAGATCTGACCGTGAGCCATAATGCTAATCCAGTACCCAAGGCGCAAATCATCTTCCAGTTTGACAATACCGCCAACGGTTGCAAGGTGGATGGCTGGAATGACACCACGCCGTTTACGCCGGTGGCCGGAAACAATGCAACAACAGTGGGTCAGGCGCGCCGCAATGCGGCCATGAAAGCCGCGGAGTTGTTGGCTGAATCACTCACCAGCAGTGTGCCCATAGTGATCCAGGGATGCTGGCCTGATGATCTGGAAACCTCCCAGAATTCGGCGGTGCTGGCCAATGCCGGCCCTAACCGGATTGGCTTGAACTATCCCGGATTGCCGTTGAGCGGTGTGTGGTACGGGCAGCCGGTGATGGAGCGCCTGGCGGGCACGGAATACTGCCGCATTGTGGGCGGGCTGGATTGTAATATCCCCACAATTACCGCCAACTTTAACCCCAAAATTGACACCGATGAAGGCTTGGGCAGCACGCGCTGGTATTATGGTCTCGATTCTGCGGCCGCAGGCCGGAACGTTGATTTTATTTCCACCGCCATGCACGAGATTACCCATGGGCTGGGATTTATCAGCCTGGTTTGGGTGGGTGATGACAAGGAATTCCAGTGTTTCAGCGGCCAGCCAGCCATTATGCACACTGCAGGCAGCAAATTCTGTGGTCTGGATGACGTTTTCTCGCTGGAACTAGTGGATTACAACGGCGGAGATATCCGGCCATTTATGGAGCTGGATGACAGCCAGCGGCTGGATGCCATGCAGTCGGGTAACGAGCTGCAATGGGCCGGTGAAGCGGCTTCGCAGTCAGAGCGCAATATATTCCGGGAAAACAATGCCGGTTATGTATTGATGTATGCGCCCAATCCCCTGGAGCCTGGTTCCAGTGTGTCTCATCTGTTTCAAAGCGGCAATCCTTATGGCACCTCTTATCACGAGCTGATGACGCCCATGCAGCGGGATAATCTGCGAGAGCTGGGGTTGGCAGAGTACATGCTGTGGTCTGTGGGCTGGAATCCACAGCCGCTGAATAATGTTACCATCCAGCCTGGCATGTGGTATGACCGTGCCCATGATGGCCACGGCATGGTGATTGAGCCAATCAGAGACAACTTGTACTATGTGTTGTTTTACACCTACGACGATGAAGGCAATCCCGAGTGGATGGCTTCAGCCGCCACGGTGGAAAACGGGGTGTTCAATATTACCCAGGGTGACGGTAGCCTGATTCGCTTTCTGTATGACTATGACATTGGCCCCAACCCGGACATACAGGCACATAGCCCGGATCCGGCTGTCAGCGCCAGCTTGAAGATTGACTTTAATGCCTCAGCAGCCAATGAATCTGCTTGCCTGGAAGGCGCAGATCGCAGTGGCGCCAGTCATTTGGCGGTGGTTAGCTGGCAGGTGAATGATTCCAGTGGAAGCTGGTGCCTGGAGCCGATAATTTCTATTGACCGCTATCCGCATCCCAATCTGGGTGCCAGTTGGTGGGCGGGCAGATCCGACCAGGGCTGGGGATTATCACTGGTGTTTTTTGATAGCTCCATCGCTGTTGTCCTGTATTACTATGATGCCAGCGGCCAGCCACGCTGGGCCATTGGCACCCAAAGCGACTTTGTTATCGGTGAGGAAATTACGGTTCCCCTTAAGGAAAAACATGGCTATGCCAGAACAGCCACCCCGGTGGCGCTCACAGAAACCGATGCTGGAAGCATTACCTTGCGGCTGAACAGCGCCACCAATACTTTGGGGGCAGATGGCGAAGTCGTCAACCTGGATGTGACCTATCACGGACCAGAAGGCGGTAGCTGGCAACGCAGTGGATTACCCATTACTAACTTGACGAAAGCAGCGGAATAAAACGTAATACTTCCTGCCGCCACATTAAAAACCCCGCTCCAGCGGGGTTTTTAATGTCTGCGAGACAGGTAGAGGGAAAACAGCTGACAGGGTGTGAATGACACCAGACGCTCTATCACTGCCCGGGCAAACTGACCGTGAGCCTGTAAATGACGTTGTATCATTACCATCGCCCAAATCTGGTGTCAGCCTGTCGCCAATTCCACTGGCATCTATTTCACTGTTTTCGGCAAAATGACCCAACGGAGAACCCACCTCCCATGCGCGGGTTTATTCGCATCATTCGCGCCAATGTGTTGAAGGTTTCGCACAGTTAACATGTGTTATGCCTTTTCCCGTACCCGGTGGCCTTTTCTCCGTCATTCCGGGTGTCCACTTTCGATATTCCGGGCGATTTTTCCTGCTTCGTTTCTCCAGGTAAGCCTCCACCCCGTCATTCCGGGCGAGCGTAGCGAGACCCGGAATCCATGTTCCGGTGTGCCGGAAACACACGCCATGGCCCGGTATTTTTGAGGCATATGGCCAGCCTGTGGCATGGATTCCCGCTTGTGCGGGAATGACGAGGAAGTTAGGAATAATGGGGGATCTGGGAATGATGAGGAGTAGGCAAGAGTGACGGATAGGATGCGTGAATAGCAGGGCATACCGAATGGCGGGGTGACTGGCGAATATGGATTCCCGCGTTCGCGGGAATGACGATGAGGGGGCGGGAATGACTGTGGGGGCAGGTGGCTTCCGGTTGTGGAGACAGTAAGGCGGTGTTGGTTGTTGCTGTGTTCAGGCACGAAAAGCCCCTACATTCGTACCGGATACAGGGGCTTTGTTTGACGCTTGGCGCAGGTTTACGCTCACATGGCATCTGTCTATACGAGCATTGATGCGGTATTAGCTTAAACGCTCCACCACTGCCTGGGCGAACTCATCGGTGTGACTGGAACCACCTAAGTCGGGTGTCAGCCGGTCCTTACTGGCCAGGACGTCGCGAATGGCCTGGCGAATGGCGGTGGCTTTTTCACCTATATCCAGGTGTTCCAGCATCAAGGCGGCGGCCAGAATCAGAGCGGTGGGGTTGGCGATTTTTTTGCCGGCGATATTTGGCGCGGAACCGTGCACCGCTTCGAAAATCGCCTTGTCTTTGCCGATGTTGGCGCCTGGAGCCATGCCCAGCCCACCGACCAAACCGGCACATAAATCGGAAATGATATCGCCAAACAGGTTGGTGGTGACAATCATGTCGAAACGTTCCGGGTTCATGACCAACTGCATGCAGGTGTTGTCCACAATCAGTGAATCAAACTCAATATCCGGATAATCTTTGGCAACCTCCTGGCAAACTTCCAGAAACAGGCCCGAGACATTTTTCATAATATTGGCTTTGTGGACAGCGGTAACTTTTTTGCGGTTGTCACGGCGGGCGGTCTCAAAGGCAAAACGGGCAATACGCTCGGAACCTTTACGAGTGACAATGATTTTGGTTTCGGCATAGGTGCGGTCATCATTGATCATGGAGCCCTCGCCCATGTAAGCGCCTTCGGTATTTTCCCGTACCGTGATAATGTCCACATTGTCGTATTTTGACCGGGTGCCGGGAAAAGTGATGGCAGGGCGTAAATTGGCATATAAATCAAAGTGTTTGCGCAAGGCCACATTGATGGAGCTGAACCCCTTGCCGACGGGAGTGGTCAGGGGGCTTTTCAGGCATACGCCGTTTTTGGCGATGGTATCCAGCGTGGTTTGTGGCAAAAGTTCGCCGGCTTTTTCCAGTGCCGCCAGGCCGGCATCAACAAATTCGTAGTCCAGATCAGCGCCGGTTGCATCCAGAACTTGCAACGTGGCGTCCATGATTTCAGGGCCGATGCCGTCCCCTTTAATCACTGTAATGGTTTTGCTCATATCGTTTTCCATGGTGATTGTGCGAAAATGGGCGCCATTATAACAAAGTCGCTCAAACAAGCGTTCGAAAATCATGCCCAGAATCGTTGCTGTGACCACCTCGCGCGCCGACTATAGCCATTTGTACTGGCCCATGCGCTTTTTGCAAGCGCATTCGGCAATAACATTGACCGTGATTGCGACGGCCGCGCATGCGGCCGCTGAATTTGGCCATACCGCTGATATCGTGCGTGAGGATGGCTTTGATGTGGAAGTGATTGAAACACTGGTGGATTCGGACACGGATATCGGTGCGGCCAAAACCATTGGCTTGAGTACCCTGGCGTTGAGCGATGCCCTGGCGCGGCTCAAGCCGGATGTGCTGCTGTTAATTGCCGACCGTTACGAAATGCTGGCTCCGGCCAGTGTGGCGCTGGCCTTGCGGATCCCCATGGCCCATATTGAAGGTGGTGATATCAGTGAAGGCGCCATTGATAATGCTGTACGTAACGCCCTGACAAAAATGGCGCATTTGCACTTTACACCCACGCAGGCGGCGGCCAAACGGGTGATCGCCATGGGGGAGGAACCCTGGCGGGTCTTTTGGACGGGCGCACCGTCGCTGGACCACTTGCGCCATTCGGCATTGGCTGATGCCAGGGAAATTGATCGCAAGCTGGGTTTGTCCCCCCACAAGCCAGTGACGGTGGTGGCGCACCATCCACTGACTTTGGCCGCGGATACCACCGCCGAGCTGGATGCGGTATTGGACGCACTGGAAAAGTGGCCGCAACAGCTGGTGTTTTGTTATCCCAATGCCGATATGGGCTCGCGCCATATGGCCGCCCGTATCCGGGAATTTTGCGCTCGCAGGGCCGATGCCAGAATTGTCACCAACTTGCCTGCGCCGGATTACTTTGGTTTGCTCAAACGCGCCAGCTTAATGGTGGGTAATTCCTCCAGCGGCATTATGGAAACGCCTTCCCTTGGGTTGCCGTGTGTCAATATTGGCCAACGCCAGCAGGGCCGTCAACAAGCCGCCAATACCCTCCAGGCACCGGCTGTGGCGGAAACGATTCTGGACTGTATGCACCAGGCGGTGACGCCGGACTTTGTGTCGGCGTGCCAGAAAGTAGAAAACCCCTATGGCGATGGTCAGGCCGCGCAACGTATTGTCCGGGTTCTTGCTGACTTGCCGGAGCGCTTTGTGTTGCTTAACAAGAGGGAATGGCTGTGATTCATGCACCTTTGGTTATTCTTCCGGTGGCGATGATATGAAATGTGACCCACCGATACCTTTGGCCCGGCCGGATATTGGCCAACGGGAAAAGCAGCTTATCACCCAGGTGCTTGACAGTGGCCAGTTATCGCGTGGGCATTATTTGGCACGCTTCGAAGAAGCCGCAGCCCACACATTAAATACCGCTTATGCCGTGGCCTGTTCATCGGGGACGGCCGGGTTGATTCTGGCGCTGAAATCACTGGGGGTGGCCGCGGGTGACAAGGTCATCACGGTCAGCTATACGGTGCCTGCCACAGTGAATGCCGTCGTCGCGGTGGGTGCGCGACCAATCCTGATAGATATTGACCCGGCCACGCGGGGTATGAGCCTGTCTGCGCTGGAAATCGCTTTGCACCATCACTGCCAGGTGGCAGCCGTAATCGTGGTTCATGCTTTTGGTCAGGCGCCGGATATGCACCGGATTCAGCGTTTGTGTGATGATGCAGGAATACCGCTTATTGAGGATGCCTGCGAGGCTTTTGGCAACTATTATGATGGTAAGGCGCTGGGAACCTGGGGTGTATGTGGTGTTTTTGGTTTTTATCCCAACAAGCAGATGACCACCGGCGAAGGTGGCCTGCTGGTGACCAATGATCCGGCCGTGGCCAATCAGGCGCGCCAACTCTTGAATAACGGCCGGGTAATGGATGGTGATTGGCTGGATCAGAAGCAGTTTGGCTGGAATTTCCGGCTGGATGAAATGAGCGCGGCGCTGGGCTTGGGGCAAGTTGCGCGTGTGCAAGAGATGCTGGATAAGCGCCGGACCATCACCCGGTATTATGACGCCGCCATGAGCCGGCATGTGCCGGATTGGCAACGGCCGGCTTTCTCTGTCAGGGAGGCAGGCAATGCCTGGTTTGCCTATGTGGTTCACTGGCCGCTGGCGTATTTTCCGGGTGGTGCGGCGCCATCCCCTGATTCATTTGACAGTGCCAGCCGGTACTCCCAGCGGATATTGGAAGAGATGCAATCCCGCGGCATTCAGTGCGGTCGTTATTTTGCGCCGGTGCATAAACAGCCGGCTTTTGTGCGTGAGTACGGGGATATCAGCTTGCCTGTGACCGAGCATTTGGCCGTGACCGGCCTGGCCCTGCCATTTTACAACCAGCTAACATCACAGCACATAGAATGCGTGGTTTCCGCCTTGCGGCAGGTCATGGAGCATTTATGCGATTAAGAGTCTTGGTAAACCGGGTTTTTCGTTATCGACGGGGGATGATTACGGCACTGGCTGCGGGATGGTTGTGGGTCGCCAACGTGGCCACTGCGATTCAGATTCGTGTTTATCCGCCGGTTCCACAGCCAGGTTCGGTGGTGCGGCTGGAAGTCACGGGGCAGTGGCCCAATACCTGTGTGCCGAAATTGAGTCATGCTTCACTGGCAGATGGCCGTTTCAAAGTCCACGCCACCGTTAATGGAATTGATTGCCAGGATGAGCCGACATCATTTCGTCTGGATACCGTGCTGGGTTATTGGAACTACACGCTCATGGCCGCCAGCGGGTTTTATCCTGTTGAGTTTTATGTGCAGACCCGGCCTGATTTGCCACCGCATCTTTACGCGTTTAATGTCATTCGCGCGGATCGCACCCCCACTGTTCGGCTATTGCCGGAAAATGGTTTCTGGTGGGTGGATGAGGCTGGACTTTATGGTCAGGCCGGGCATGGCAGCGGGCTTACCATTGACCGGCAGGGCAACCAAATGATTGTCACAATTCAGTCCTATACCGCCGATGGGCAGCCGGTGTGGTATTTTGCCGAGGGGCAGTTGGTCAATGGCGTGTTTCAGGCAGATTATCACCAGATAGTCGGTGGCGCGCCTTTATACACGGCGGGCAATCGCCCCCGGGAGGTTCATAAAATGGGCCGCCTGATTTTGACATTTGACAATCAGCAACATGGCACCTTATGGTTGTTACCCGAGTTTACCCATTTGCCCGAACAAGGGATTGCAGTTTTTCCGGTTTCTATCCGGCGATATTTGAGCAGCGCCACGGCCACCGAAGATTTTCTTCAGGGGCAGTGGGTGCTTGTGGGCGCTGCGCCTGGAACGAAGTCGGTGATTCAGGCGGGAGGAGGCGGTGATTCGCTGTTTTTGCACAAAGGGCGTTATCTCAACACAGAAGAAAACAAGAAAAGCAGGGTGCTGGATTTTACGGCCAGCGACCAGCGTGCTCTGCGCTGTTACTTGGATACAGACAGCCATATTCACCAGTGTTTTCTGCTGTCTCCAGAGGGGCGGAAACTGGCGGTGTTTGATGATGTGGGTGTGATGCGCTTGCGCGGACGCTGGCAAACATCCGGGGACGCTGTCAGCTTGGTGCGGGAGGAGTAGTCTCGGCGGATGTGGCCCCGGCCAGTGTGCTGTTCTGGTGAAAAAGCGGGGCTTGAGGCCGTTTTTCCGGGGAGTCTGATGGGCTGACAGACTTTTTTCTGGGCTTTCTGGCAGGCATAAAAATCAATTCGGCGCGTAAACCACCTTGTTCATTTTGCGCAATGCGAATCTCCCAGCCATAGAGGTCGCACAGTCGTTTGACAATCGCCAAGCCCAATCCGGTGCCTTCATTGTTGACATGTTTGCCTCGATAGTGCCGATTGAACAAGTTGGGAATCTCTTCGGCTTTGACCCCCGGGCCCTCATCGCTGACAATAATGCGATCCTTGTCAATAACGATGCGAATGGTGCCTTCAGGTGTGTACTTGATGGCATTGCCAATCAGGTTTCCCAGTGCCACGGACAGCACGGCTTCCGGCGCGTCCACCTGTAACCAGTCTTTTTCCGTGATCTCAATGGAAACCGGTTTCAGCCGAATTTGCGGTTCAAAATCCTCCACCAGAGCGCGTACCACCTTGCCCGCCTGGGATTTGTCCAGACTCCGGTGGTTCTTTTGCTCCTTGCGCGCCAGTAACAACAAGGTTTCAATCAGTTCTCCGGATTGTCTGACCGCCCGCTCAATGCGTTGAAGCCGTTCCCGCGTGCGTTGGTCGAGGTTGTCTTGCGCCAGCAGCAATTCGGTGGTGCTGGCGATAATGGCCAGGGGCGTGCGCAGCTCGTGACTGACATCGGCATTGAATTCCTTGTCACTGATGACCATGTCGGTGAGTTTTTGGGCATAGTCGTCCAGCGCTGCGGCCAGCTTGCCCACTTCATCGTCGGCAAAATATGGCGCCAAAGGCTCAGGATGAATGACCTGGCCCATTTTCGAGATACGGTTGGCCAATCGCCGCAAAGGGGTCAAAATGCGGCGGGAAAGCCATAAGGCGACAACAAAGGCAATGAGCAAAAACAGCACAAAAGCGCCGGTGAGCCAGACATACAGCAAACTGTCCTGACGCTTGTCCGGCGTGCCGTCATAAACCACATAACCCCAGTAGGGCTTGCCATCGATGCTGTGTTGTTTGTTGACGGCGATAATCAGATTTTTGCCGTCTTTGTGAATGCGGTGGATGCCATCAGGTAGCTCGGCAAATTCCAGAGGCAGTTGCAGGACGAGTTTTTCAGGTCGGGTGATAAGGGCGGAAATGACACGCGAGGACACAGGCTGTTCAGAAACATTGAGCGGGTCTTTGGCCCAGCTTTCCATATAGCGGTCAAGATCCTGTTTTATCGTCTGGCCGATGAGGTTGTTTTCGAGATTGCGCTGAATATACAGCGAGGTCAAGGTAAACAAGACCCCCAGCACCGTGCTGAAGGCCAGAAAGGCAATAATGATACGGGTTTTAAGCCGATTGCGAAATTTCATCCGGGTCTGCGATGCGGTAGCCAATACCGTGACGGGTATGAATCAACGGTTTGTCAAAGGGCTTGTCTATGATAGCACGCAGGGAATGAATGTGAACGCGGAGGCTGTCGCTGTCTGGCATCTCCTCGCCCCACACGCGCAACTCCAGCTCTTGCCGCGGCACCACCCAGGGGGAGGACTCCATTAACCGTTGTAACAACTTCAGTCCGGTGGGGTTCATGTTGAGTGACTGGCCGGCTCGCGTGACTTCCAGTGTGTCCAGATTAAATTCGAGATCCGCCACCTTAAGGATACGTTGCATCTGGTTATTGCGGCGATTCCCCAGGGCATTGACGCGTGCATCCAGCTCTCGCAGGGCAAAGGGTTTGACCAGATAATCATCGGCGCCATGCTCGAAACCGGCCAGCTTCTGCTCCAGGGAGTCGCGCGCGGTGAGCATCAGCACGGGCGTGTGCTTGTGGGCTTCGGTACGCAATTTTTTGCACAGTTCCAATCCATCCATGCCTGGTAGCATCAGGTCCAGAATAATGACATCAAAGTCTTCCACCACCGCCAGATGCAGGCCGGTCACGCCATCACCGGCGTAATCCACAATGTGGCCTTTGTCTTCCAGAAAATCCACGATATTGGCGGCTATGTCGGTGTTGTCTTCAATAACCAGAATTCGCATGTTCTGATAACTCCAGTGTTAAAATACAAGTGCTATTGGTCTGTGAGGTGTCCCAAAAAAAACCCAAGGCAACGGCTGTTGCCCTGGGTAATCGGGATGCCTTCTGTGTCGTAATCCTATGGGCACCGGTTTATTTCTGCGCTATTGCTGTTTGGCTGGTCAGCATGAAGCATGTTCAATTTGGTTTTGAATATGCTTCTAACGTGTGGCCAGTTTACTAACATTCAAGTTAAAAAACCGTTAAAAAACCCGGAAACTATCGTTTAACTCCTTGGTTTGGCAACAAAATATCCAATTTGGACTGCTGGCTGCCATTGTCGGTCAGGCATGATTCAGTGCTTAAAAATAAACAGGTGTTACAGTATAATATCCCTTTGCGCTCTCCAGTGCATGCCATTGATGATGGAGCTTTCATGCTAAGGTTTCTGGTGTTGTTTTTTGTTTTGGTGGTCGGGCTGTTTTCTCTGGAAATTTATCAGCCGGTGCGCGAGGCTGTCATTTTGCCCTTTACGTCCTTTTTGGCCACAGTCAGCGCCAAGATCATGCAGTTTTTTGACCCGGATGTGGTTGCGCACGGGGATGTAATTAGCAGCTTGAGTCAGGCCGCGGCTGTCCGGATCGCGCCAGGGTGCAATGGCGTGGAGGCGGTTATTATTCTGTTTGCTGCCATTTTTGCTTTTCCGGCACCCTGGAAACACAAGATTTTGGGGTTCGTGCTGGGCTTTCTGGCCATTCAATCGTTGAATCTGGTGCGCATTATCTCGCTGTTTTATTTGCTTCAGTGGGATAAAAACTGGTTCGACTGGTTTCACCTGTATTTATGGCAGGCGTTAATCATTCTGGATGCGTTGGTGGTCTGGCTGATCTGGTTGCGGTATTTGCCGGCTTCGCAGCGTTCACGTGACCAGGCGGATGGACAGAATGGTCAGGAAAAACAGCCGCCACAACCACAGTCGGCTTGACAGGCTGGCACGTAACGCGCTGTTTCGTTCTGGAAAAGACCATGAGCCATTCTTACGATACTCCCCCTTGGCCACCAGCCGTGAAAGATCAGGCGTTGCGATGGCTTGAAGAGGCCCAGGCCAGTGAGCCGTCCTATCCCAATGCCGCCACGTTGGCCACGTGCAACGGACAGGGACGGGTTTCTGCCCGGGTTATGCTGGTCAAAGCGATTGATGAACGGGGACTGGTTTTTTTTACTAACTCCCTTAGCCGCAAGGGACGGGATTTGGCCGTCAATCCGCAAGCGGCCTTGAGTTTTTACTGGAAAAGTCTGGCGCGGCAGTTGCGAACAGAAGGGCGGATTGAACGAATAGCGGATAGCGAATCCGATGCCTATTTCGCCACGCGACCCCGGACCAGTCAACTGGGTGCCTGGGCCTCAATGCAATCCCAGGCCATGCCTGCTGATAATGCTTTGCAGGCGCGGCTGAAAATGATGGAAGACCGATTTGGCGATCAGCCGGTGCCACGTCCCCCGCACTGGTGTGGTTATCGTCTGGTACCTGATTACGTGGAGTTTTGGCAGGAAGGCGAGTTTCGCCTGCATGAGCGCGATGTATGGCGAGTGGAAGAAGGGCGCTGGATTCAGGAAAAACGTTTTCCCTGAGCACAACACTTTTTTGTGAAATCACTGCTTTTCATTAAAGCCTGTTGGAAAGCCAGTGGATCGACTATCTTGACCAGAGTCACTTTCTGGCCTTTGCCGCATGACAGCGCTTTGAGGAAATTTTTATGTCTACCAAGTTCAGTTTTTCAGCCAGTCATGACGCAGTCGGATTTTTGACCAGCAATTGTCTCTCGGCTCCCGTACGGCTGGCTTTTGTCCTTTTTTCGGCTGTGGTTTTGACCGCCTGTGGCGGTTCAGAGCAAACCGCTGATGAAGCAACATCCGCCCCGCGGCTGGTGCGGGCCATTCATCCTCTGCCGGTGAGTGAGGCTGACCGCTGGCATCTGGTGGCTGATGTGGTACCGGAGAAATTATCGGCGTTGAGCTTCCTGATTGCCGGTCGCGTGCAAGAAAGGCGCGTGGATCCGGGGGATACGGTCGCAAAAGACGACGTGTTGATGGTATTGGATGACACGGATGTTCGCCTGAAATTGAAAGCGCTGGAGGCGCAGCTCAAGGCGGCTGAATCGGACTTGGTGCTGGCGCGCAAGGAGTGGCAGCGGATTCAGAAACTGTTTGCCCGCAAACTGGTGTCCCAGGATGTGGTAGACAATGCCCGGAATCGCCTGAACAACGTGGTTTCGCGGGTGGAAGCGCTGCGCTGGCAATTGAAAGAATTGCAACGGCAGCTGGATTATACCCGCCTGAAAGCGCCTGCGGATGGCGTTATTATCTCCGTATTGGCGGAAAAGGGCAGTGTGGTGGCTCCGGGCCACCCGGTTCTTCAGATGCAACTGGGATCGGCTGTGGAGTTTGCTGTGGGCATTCCTGCCGCGCGTTTGCAGCAACTGCCAAAAACGGCCACCGCCGAGGTGAATGGCAAACAAATTCCTGTGCGCCAGCGTTATTTGTCACCACAGGCCGACCCGGTGACCCGAACCTGGCCTGCGCGGTACCAGGTGTCTGACCCCGGCGCGCTTGCCACTCGGTTGGTGCCTGGGGATTTCGCCAAAATCTGGTTTAGCCAGCCGGTGGCGGAGCCTTTGCTCAAGCTGCCGGTTTCGGCTGTGTTTGCCGAGAACAGTCAGCACTATGTGTGGCGTATTGATGCCCGTGAAAATCCCCCCAGGGTTCGCCGGGTAGCCGTGATAATCGTCAAAAATTTTCCAGCGTATGTGTGGGTGCGCGCACCTTTGACAATTAAGGATCAGGTGGTGGCCATGGGTGTCCATTTGCTGAGCGAAAACGAACCGGTGCGGATTATTCAGCCATGAGCCGCTTTAATCTGTCATCCTGGGCCATTCGTGAGCGGGCCATTACCACTTATCTGGTGATCGTGGTTTTGCTTGCCGGTATTTACTCTTTTCTGAACAATGGTCGCGCCGAGGACCCGCCATTCAGTGTCAATATGATGGTGGTGACCACCTTATGGCCCGGCGCCACGGTTGAGGAAATAGAAAACCAGGTGGCCGATCCACTGGAAAAACGCCTGGAGGAAATCCAGTATTTTGATTATGTGCAGTCCAAGGTGCAGCCTGGCCGCGTGGACATGCTGGTGAGCTTTGCGGATTCGACCCCCAATGGTATCTCTGAAGACTTGTTTTACCAGGTGCGCAAACGCCTGGGTGATGAAGCCAGCCGGTTGCCCCAGGGTGTCATTGGGCCATTTTTTCGTGATGACTTCAAGGATGTTTACTTCACCCTGTACGCCCTGACAGGCGATCAGGTGCCGCAGAATCAACTGGTGGATCTGGCCGAAGACCTGCGCAAGCAACTTCGCCGGTTGCCCGGGGTGAAAAAGGTCAACCTGATCGGTGAAAGACAGCCGGTGATTTATATGGATTTCGACCAGGAAAAAATGACGGCCCTGGGGTTTAATCAGCAACAGGTTCAACAAGCAATTCTGGCCAATACCCAGGTTACAGCCGGCGGATTTTTTGAAACGGAGGGGCCGCGGTTATATCTGCGGGGACAGCAGCCGCCATCTGCTGATATGGTCGAACGGTTACGGCAGCTGCCATTGTTTGCCGCTGGCAAGGCGGTCAAACTGGGAGAACTGGCGGATATTTATCGCGGCTTTCAGGATCCGCCGGACTATCTTGTTCATGACCGAGGTCGTGAGGCCGTTTTGTTGGGTGTTGTCATGGCCGGTGGTGCCAATGGCCTGAAGCTGGAAGAAGTGCTGTCCGCGTTTGAAAATCGCATTAAGGCTCATTTGCCAGCCGGTATCGAAATGGACAAAATCACCAATCAGGCGGATGCCATTCACCAGGCAGTGGACACTTTTCAGATCAAGTTTTTTGCCGCTTTGCTGGTGGTGATGATTGTTTCTTTTATCTCCCTGGGCCTGCGTGCCGGCATTATTGTGGCGCTGGCTGTGCCCTTGACGCTCTCTTTGACATTCGCCCTGATGAAGCTGTGGAGCATTAATTTTGACCGCATTTCATTGGGTGCGCTGATTATTTCTTTGGGCCTGTTGGTGGATGACGCCATTATTTCCATTGAGATGATGCTGGTAAAAATGGCCGAAGGCCTGGATAAAATTCGCGCTGCGGCCTATGCCTGGACGTTAACCGCGGCCCCCATGCTGGTGGGCACACTGGTGACGGCTGTGGGCTTCTTGCCCATTGGTCTGGCTCAATCCCGCGTGGGCGAGTACGCTGGCAATATTTTCTGGGTGGTGGGCATCGCCCTGATCGCTTCCTGGCTGGTGGCAGTGATTTTTACGCCATTTCTCGGGGTGGTACTGCTGCCGGACAAGCTCCCCCCGAAAATGCTCAAAAACCATTTTGAGAATCCTTTTTACCAAGCCATTGGCCGTGCGGTGGCCTGGTGTATTCGCCACAAGTGGCTGGTTATCGGTGTCACGATGGGGGTCTTTCTTCTGGCGGTTGCGGGCATGAATACGCTGGTCCAGAAGCAGTTTTTCCCCAATTCCGACCGCCCCGAGTTGCTCATTGACATTAACCTGCCCCATGGCAGCTCCATTCAGGCCACCGAAAAGCTGGTGTCCCGTATCGAGACAGAGCTATTGGCGGAAAAAGAAGTGCGCTCCCTTTCTGCCTATGTTGGCCGCGGCGCTCCCCGTTTCTTTCTGGCCTTGAATCCGGAACTGAATAACCCCGCCTACGGCAATATTGTGGTGGTGGCCAATGACTGGAAAGCGCGCGACCGGCTGCGGGAGAAAATGCTAAAACGCGTCGCCGCCGGTGAATACGCCCAGGCCAGGGTGCGGGTATATCCCCTGTTGTTTGGCCCGCCTGTGCCCTGGCCGGTCTCTTTCCGGGTGATTGGTAAGGACGCTGAAACCTTGATCCACATTGCCCGGCAAATCAAGCAACGCATGATGCAGATGCCGTTTTTGCTGGATCCGAACCTGTCCTGGGAGTATCAGGTTGAGAATCTGAACCTGCAATGGGATCTGGAACAATTGGCGAAGCAGGGCTTGACCCGGAAAACTGTTCTGGATCAGCTTCATGCCTGGCTGAATGGCGCGGTCAACGCCCAGTTGGGAGAAAACCTGCGTACGGTCAATGCGATGATTCGGGGTGAAAACAGCACGCGAAGGAATGTGCATCTGCTGGAGTCAGTCCCCATCAAACTGGCCAATGGCCAAAGCGTGCCGCTGGGACGTTTGGCCCACATTGTGACAGGTACCGAATATCCGTATCTGGAACGCCGCAATCGTGAGCGCTATGTGTCAGTCAATGCTGAAATCAGGGGGCATTTGCAGCCGCCTGATGCCACCTTGAAGGTCTGGAACCAGATTCAGGATATTGTCAAAAGCTTGCCTGAAGGGTATCGCATAGAAATTGCCGGCTCGGTGGAAAAATCCAGCCAGGCGCAGGATTCACTGAAAGCCAATGTACCCTTGATGATACTGCTCATGACGGCGCTTATCATGTTTTATGTGCGTTCATTCACCAGCCTGTTCATGGTTTTGATGACCGCGCCACTTGGGCTTATCGGTGCGGTGTTTGCATTGGTGGTGTTTAATCAGCCCTTTGGTTTTGTCGCCAACCTTGGTCTGATTGCATTGGGTGGAATACTCATGCGCAATACCCTGATACTGATTGCCCAGATTGACGAAAACATTCATGTCAAGCAAATGCCGGTGGGGCGCGCGGTGCTGGAGGCCACTGTGCATCGGGCCCGGCCAGTGATTTTGACGGCACTGGCGGCCATATTTGCATTTATGCCGTTGACCGAATCGACTTTCTGGGGACCGATGGCTTTTGTGTTGATTGGTGGTGTGGCGGTGGGCACTTTTCTGACCATTTTTTTCCTGCCGGCCCTGTATGCTGCCTGGTACCGGGTTTCCCTGGAAACCGATGCGGTGGTCTGAATAGACAGAGTAAGACAAAACCGGAGAACGTCCATGTTCCGCACAGAAATTACGGTTTCCACTTCAGGACGAGGCTTTTATTCACTGGATGAAGCACTGAATGCAGCAATTTCCCAAAGCGGGATCAGTGAAGGCCTGTGTCATGTGTTTTTGCGACATACATCGGCCTCACTGGTGGTGACGGAAAACGCCGACCCGGACGTGCGGTTGGATTTGGCGCACTTTATGAGCCGGCTGGTCCCTGATGGTGAGCGGCATTACCGTCATCACATGGAAGGCCCCGATGATATGCCAGCGCATATCCGTAGTGTGTTGACGCAAGCAGAAACCACAGTGCCAGTGCAGTCGGGCGTGTTGGGGTTGGGCACCTGGCAAAGCGTTTTTTTATGGGAGCACCGCCTGCACAGCCACCAGCGGCGGTTGCTGGTGACGGTTTTCTAGCAGACAAGGTATGAAAGCGGGCTATCGTTTTCGAAAGTAGGACGTGATGCGCTGCCAGGTGTCCCGTCCCAGCAAAGCGATGGCGCCGAGAAAAGCGGCTTCGGCGGCAATAATCAGCCCCGTGGCAATCAGCGTTTTATGTTGGGTAGGCACCGGAAGCCACGGGATCAGCAAAAAGCTTGTCCAGCCGCTGATGGCAATGGCCAATAGAGTGTAGCCTGCCAATGGCCCATATTTTGTCTGCCAGCCCGTTTTTGTCATGGTACCTTGCCATGTTGATCGAGATGCTGCTGGTAAATCGCCTGCATCAGTTCCAGCAATTCCTCAAGCATGCTTTTGGCTCTGACCAGGCTTTCTTTGGCGCAAATGATTTCTTCTTCCAGCGCCAGGCAGCGCCGGCTAAGTTCCGGAAAGCCATAACTGCCACTAGACCCGGCCAATTGATGTAACAGTGCGATGACTGTGTCACAATCCTCTCGCGCCCGTGCAGCGCGCAAGGTGGCCATTTTTTCCGGGAATGAATCCAGGTATTTACGCTGCAAGGCCAAAAAACCCGGGCTGGGCGGTAGCCGTTCCTTTTCATCATCCCGGCCCATTCCCCGTTAATCCCGCAGACAGACCGCCACTGTGGCGGTGGAAGTGGCGCCGAACGGGTCGGTAATGGTGTAGGTGAACGATTCGTCCAGCATGTAGACGCCTCTGGGGGGTGTATAGGTTAGTGTGCCATCGGCGTTGATGGCAACAGTGCCTTGCAAGCCCGTGGTGTCCACAGAAAGGATACTTATCGCATCACCGTCGGGGTCGTTATCATTCCCAAGCACATCCAGAACATGCGGGGCATTGGTCATGAGGATAAAAGGACCGTCATCCACGGCGACCGGCGCCTCGTTGGTGACATTTACCGTAACAGATGCTGTAGCCTGTCCCCCATGGCCGTCGTCCACGGTGTAAGTGAAGGTATCAGTGCCCACAAAGCCGGGATTGGGCGTGTAGGTGAGGCTGTCTCCGTTATTGACCACATGGCCGTTGGCCGGCTGTTCGATATTGACAATGCTCAGGCTGTCACTTTCAGGATCAGTATCATTATTCAAGACCGGAATCACGATAGAGCCCTGGCTGTGGTTGACATTGATGGTGTCATTAGTCGCTTGTGGGGCCTCATTCAAGACCACCACTTCTCCCAATGTGGTTTTAACCTCGGTTTTTTTGAAACGGAAGGTATCCACATTGCGTTTGTGTTTGATGGGATTGCGCAAGGCGCGATCAATCCACGCAGGTGGCGCCGCAACAGGTTTTTTGACCCATTTAACCGGTATTTCATCAGCGGGAATCTCCGCCTCTTGCACCTGTTTTTCCACAGTCAGGAAGCTGATTTCCACACGGCGGTTCTTCCGCCGGTGGGCTTCGTCAATGTTGGGTTCCAGTGGCTCGGCTTCGCCTTTGCCGTATGTGACAATGCGTTCGGCGGGAATGCCCTGGGCAATCAGATAATCCCGGGCCGCGGCCGCCCGTCGTTTTGACAGGCCCAGATTATACGTTTCGGTGCCCAAATCGCAGGTATGTCCCACAACGCTGATTTTGCTGGCCAGGTCAAGTTTTTTGATCTTCTCGGCCAGTTCGCTAAGCAACTGTTTGGATTCGGGTTTCAGAACCGCCGAATCCAGATCAAAGAAAGTTCGGCTGGACAGATTGACCTGATTCTGTATCACCTGGCGACGTTTTTCCTTAAGCGCACCCAGGGCTTGTTGGTCGATGACCTTGAACTGTTTAACGGGCTGGACTGGTCGGTAGGTGGTGCCAAAGTCGTAGCGATACATAAGCACTGCCCGGGTGTCATCGCTACTGGCCTGAAAATCGCCGGTTTTGTGCAATTGCTCCACGGATAAAGCCAGACTGTGACCGGTGTTGCGGAAATATTTTTCCAGGTTCAGGCTGGCCGTCCACTGTTCGCTGTTATAGTCGCCTGTTTCGAAGTCCACACCACCGGATACGCGCACCAGTGACTGTTCAAAAAACCGGCCAATGCGGCCGCCTATGCCCAGGTTGTAGGCCTGTTCATACCACAAGGTCGTGGTTTCAATGGTTTGGAGCTGCTCGGTGGGGTGGTTCCCCATGGCTCCATTGATGATGCTGGTCTGGATATCGGTGAGACGGTCCGTTAGTCGCTCATTGGTGAGTCCCTTGCTCAGGGAAAGGGACCAGAAACGATTATTGCGCTCAGCACCGGCGCCGAGGGTCAGTTTGCGGTCATCAAAGCTGTTTTGATCCACTGCGGCGAAGATCTTCCAGATTGATAATTTATCGGCATGGTCAATCAGGTCCTTTTCGTCTTTGGCGCCGCGAATCCAGTGATAATTGAGTTTTAGCCCACCTGCGCCATCGGCATACCAGGCTTCGCCCAGCCAGTTGCTGCGCCAGTTGCTGCCAAAGGACTTGAGCAATTCCGCGGCCACATCGCCATTGTCGGTGATGCCGATGCCCAGGCGTGTTTGGTCGCCGGCAAAGGTCATCTGCACGCTGTCGGTGGCGGTGCCTTCGTCGTTTGGTGGGTTTTCAGAGGTGCGGGTTGTATCGGCAATCACGGGGAAACTGATGGCAAGCCCCAGTGAAAGCCGGACCCAGCGCGTGTGCAAGCTGTTCAAAAGCATAGGAGATAATCTGCATGGAATTACGTAATATTAACAATATGCGAACGCAAAAACCATGGTTTTTGTGGAGAAAGGCCGGTGAAGTCAATGGCGCGCAGGCGTGACAACCGCATTGGTGGTTGTTTAGAGAGGCTGGTGCTTTGCCGGCTTGCTGGCTTGGTCGGGTTGTGTGGTGGACGGAGCGGGCTGTTTCATGGGTTTCAGTCGGCGGATCCAGCCGTTTTCCACCTGGGCGATTTGCCGGTTGCTATTGCCGATAATGGCGGCAGCGCCTTCTTCCAGCGCCACAATAGCGCCTTTCATGTCTTTCACCTCAAATTCGATGCGTTTGGACAACTGGGCCTTAGGCATATAGAGAATGGTCACCGGCCCGGAGTCTGTCATCAAAACCATGCGCGCACCGGTGCCACCAGGTGTCGGGCAGGTTTTCATAAAGCGCACATGCCCTAAGTTGCCTTCTATGCGGGTGTTCAGGCTGGCCAGAAGCTGTTCTACTTTTTCTTTGGGCAGCTCTGATTCGGTCATGAATTCAGACGGCTCCATCATTAAAGCTTCCAGCACAAACTGCTCAATGGGGCCAGGGTGGTTTTTCCACCACCAGGAAGTACCCACGGCGGTGACCAGAACCAGGGATGCGGCAATGGCCAGCCAGCGCCGGTGAATGAGGCGGTAGGCATGACCGGCCTGATAAAAAGTAATGCGGCTTTTCAAATCATCAGGAACCGGTACTTGCAGGGCCTTGGCCAGGCTGGCTTCAAACTGCATGGCTTCATGCCATGCACGGCGCAGTTTCGGGTCTTTTTCCCGTGCGGCGATGAACTCCGGATCCAGGCTGTGGGGATCGGTTTCAATCTGTGTTTGGAAGTCAGTGCTGTTCATGCGCGTGCAGATTAAAAAGGCTGCTGGTTGTGACGTCGCTTGCGAGGGGTTTTGTTTAGCTGGTTTTTGATTTGTTTGCGGGCCCGAAACAATTGCGTCATAACCGCTGAAGGTGAGCTGTTCAGCAGTCGGGCGATTTCCTCGCAGGTGAACCCGCCGAGCACTTGCAAAAGCAGGGGCTCCCGGTATTTGGGTTCCAGGTTCCACATGGCTTGCCGGATAATGTCTATTTCATGTTTGCGTTCCGGGCCGTGTATATGCTGGTCTTCAATATCAAAGGGAATGTCTTCAAGGCTGGACGTGGGCAGGGTTTTCCGTTCTAAAGTCCGCAAGAACTCACGCCGGACGATGGTATACAACCAGCTTTTAGCAGCTTTGGTTTCTTTTAGGGAGTCCAGCCCGCGCCAGGCCCGCAACCAGGTTTCCTGGGTGATGTCGTCAGCCACGCTATGGCTTTTGCTCAGCCACAGCGCATACCGGTAGAGATCATCGGCAAATTGGGAAACCAGTGCGTCAAACCGCCGTTGTTTCAGTTTCATACTGTATGAGACCCCATCTGTGGCAGTTTATTGCATGATTGATGCGTTTGAACAGCCTTGGGTCATTATTTTTCCTGATAGACTTTTGCGCCCTTTTCAATAAATTCCCGTGATTTTTCCTCCATGCCTTTTTTCAGTGCTTCTTCCAGGTTCACAATATTGTTTTCCTTGGCGTAGTCGCGCACGTCCTGGGTGATTTTCATGGAGCAAAAATGCGGGCCGCACATGGAGCAGAAATGGGCCTGTTTGTGGGCTTCCTTGGGCAGGGTTTCGTCATGATATTGCATGGCTTTTTCCGGATCCAGACCGATGGCGAACTGGTCGTCCCAACGGAACTCAAACCGGGCCTTGCTCATGGCGTTGTCGCGGATTTGCGCGCCGGGATGGCCTTTGGCCAGATCGGCGGCATGGGCGGCCAATTTGTAGGTAATAATGCCTTCGCGCACATCGTCCCGGTTGGGCAGGCCCAGATGCTCCTTGGGTGTGACATAACACAGCATGGCGGTGCCATACCAGCCAATCATGGCCGCGCCAATGGCGCTGGTGATGTGGTCATAGCCGGGGGCGATATCCGTGGTTAAGGGGCCCAGGGTGTAAAACGGCGCTTCCTCGCAGCAGGCCAGCTGTTTGTCCATGTTCTCCTTGATGAGGTGCATGGGGACGTGTCCGGGGCCTTCGATAATGACCTGACAGTCATGCTTCCAGGCGATTTTTGTCAGCTCGCCAAGGGTTTCCAGTTCGGCAAACTGGGCTTCGTCATTGGCATCCGCAATGGAGCCCGGACGCAGGCCGTCGCCCAGGGAAAAAGTGACATCATAGGCTTTCATGATGTCGCAGATTTCCTCAAAATGCTCGTAAATAAAGCTTTCCTTGTGGTGCGCCAGGCACCACTTGGCCATGATGGAGCCGCCGCGGGAGACGATGCCGGTGACCCGCTTGGCAGTCAGGGGCACATGTTGCAGCCGTACACCGGCATGGATGGTAAAGTAATCCACGCCTTGCTCGGCCTGTTCGATGAGCGTGTCGCGGAATATGTCCCAGGTCAGGTCCTCGGCCTTGCCATTGACTTTTTCCAGCGCCTGGTAAATGGGAACAGTTCCAATGGGAACAGGCGAGTTGCGTAAAATCCATTCCCGGGTTTCATGGATGTGTTTGCCGGTGGACAAGTCCATGACGGTATCTGCTCCCCAGCGGGTGGCCCAGACCATTTTTCCCACTTCTTCTTCAATGGAGGAAGCAACCGCCGAGTTGCCGATATTGGCGTTGATTTTGACCAGAAAATTGCGGCCGATAATCATGGGCTCAAGTTCCGGATGGTTGATATTGGCCGGAATCACCGCCCGGCCGCAGGCGATCTCGTCCCGGACGAACTCCGGTGTGATGGTTTCGGGTATGCTGGCGCCGAAGTTTTGCCCTGGGTGCTGCTTGTACAGGTCGGTGTCACGATATTTTTCCAGGCGTAAATTTTCGCGGATGGCGACATATTCCATTTCCGGCGTAATAATGCCCTGGCGGGCGTAGTGCATTTGCGTGACGTTACGTCCGGGCCTGGCGCGGCGCGGTTTGCGCCGATGGGCAAAGCGCAATGCGTCCAGTGTTTTATCCTGCAGGCGTTCGCGCCCATAGGCGGAGCTGGGTTGCTGCAATTCCTCGGTGTCGTCCCGTTCGGCTATCCACTGTGAGCGCACTTCAGGCAGGCCGCAGGCCAGATCCACGTCCACCGCCGGGTCGGTATAGCAGCCGGAGGTGTCGTAAACTGTCAACGCCGGGTTTTTTTCAGCACCGAACAGCACGGGTGTGTCGGATTGCTCGATTTCGCGCATGGGTACGCGAATATCTGGACGCGAACCGGTGACATAAATCTTGCGGGACTTGGGTAACTGGCCGGAGACAGACTGGCTGAGTTTCCGGGCTTTTCCTTGCATGTTTTCTGGCTTGTACATACGGGCGTAAATCTCGATAGTTGTTGTGCCGCTAGCATAACAGATTTACAATCCTTCATCCATGTGAACACAGAGCGCCAGCATGACAATATCCCCTGTGCGATGCACCCTGAAAATGGTTGTGAAATCCAGTGTGATGGCTTGTGGTTTTATGGTCATCGCCGGTTGCCACAACCTGGCTATATCCTCATATTCCGACAAGGAGACCGTCGTGACAACAGACAAGACTGTTTCTGCACCGCCAAAAGCCAAAAAGGTGCCCCATGTATTCACCGAGCATGGTCACCGTCGCATTGACAATTATCACTGGTTGCGTGATGACAGCCGCTCAGATCCCCAGGTACTGGATTACCTGAAGGCGGAAAACGCCTACTACGAAGCCAATATGGCCACTACCGGGGATTTGCGACAGCGGCTTTATGATGAAATGGTGTCGCGCATCAGCCAGGAAGATCAATCCGTTCCCTACAAACTGGGCGAATACTATTACTACCGACGTTATAACACCGGCCAGGAATATCCGGTATATGCACGCAAACACGGCTCTCTGGATGCGCCAGAGGAACTGCTGGTGGACATGAACCAGCGGGCCACCGGGCATGACTATTTTCATTCCAACAATCAATCCATCAGCCACGACCATCACATTCTGGCTTTTTCCGAGGACACCGTTGGTCGGCGTCAGTATGCCATTCGTTTCAAGGACCTGCGCACTGGTGAACTGTTGCCGGATGTGATTGAGAACACCACCGGCGCCCTGGAGTGGGCCAAGGATAACCAAACGGTCTTCTATGTGCGCAAGCATCCGGTGACCTTGTTGCCTTACCAGGTTTACCGGCACAAGCTGGGCACTTCCAGTGATGAAGACAAGCTGGTCTACGAGGAGAAGGACAACACCTTTTACACCTCATTGGGCAGCACCCGTTCGCGGGATTACATTGTGATTCACCTGGGCAGCACCACAAAATCTGAAGTGCGTTTGCTGGACGCGGACAACCCTGAAGGCGAGTTCCGGGTGTTTCTGCCCCGGGAAGACAATCACGAATATGATATCGAGCAGCTTGGGGACGATTTTTATGTGCTGACCAACTGGCAGGCAAAGAATTTTCGGGTGATGAAAACCGATCTTGCCCATGCCGGTGACAAATCGGCCTGGCAGGAGGTGGTTCCCCATAGCGAAGACACCCTGATTTACGACATTCAGGCCAACAAGGACTTTTTGGCCATCGAACAACGCGAAAATGGCATTCGCGGCATCAGTCTGCTGGACTGGAAAACCGGCAAGCGCATCGACCTGCCCAGTGATGAAGGCGCTTATACCATGCACCTGGGTTATAACCCGGACCAGCTCAGCGAGCTTGTGCGTTATCGCTATTCTTCCCTGACCACGCCAGCCACTGTGTTTGATTACAACGTAAAAAACGGGGAACGCACCCTGTTAAAACAAGACAAGGTGCTGGGTGATTTTTCCCCGTCTGACTACGTGTCCCGCCGTTTGTTTGTCAAAGTGCGTGATGGTGAGCTGGTGCCGGTGTCACTGGTGTTTCGTAAAGGCCCCCAGCCGCTGAATCAGCGCCCCTTGCTGGTTTATGGTTATGGCTCTTACGGACACTCGGTGGATCCGGTTTTTTCCAGCGCCCGGTTGTCCTTGCTGGACAGAGACTTTGTCTATGCCATTGCCCATGTTCGCGGCTCCCAGGCCAAGGGACGGCGCTGGTACGAGGATGGCAAACTGCTGAAAAAGAAAAACACCTTTAACGACTTTGTGGATGTGACCCAGGGTCTGGTCAAGGCCGGTCTGGGTGATGCCAAGCGGGTTTATGCCTCCGGCGGCAGTGCCGGTGGCCTGCTGATGGGCGCGGTGGTGAATCAGGCGCCATCGCTTTATCATGGAGTGATTGCGGATGTGCCGTTTGTCGATGTGGTGACCACCATGCTGGACGAAGACATTCCCCTGACTACCGGCGAGTTCGACGAATGGGGCAACCCAAAGGACAAGGTTTACTATGACTACATGCTGTCCTATTCGCCCTATGACCAGGTCAAGGCTCAGGACTACCCCAATATGCTGGTGACCACCGGCTTGCACGATTCTCAGGTTCAATACTGGGAGCCGGCCAAATGGGTGGCCAAGCTGCGGGATATGAAAACAGACGATAATTTGCTTTTACTGCGCACCAATATGCATGCAGGTCATGGTGGCGCCTCGGGCCGGTTCCAGCACTACAAGGAAACCGCTGATGCCTATGCCTTTTTGTTGAAACTGGCGCAGCCTGAAGCGGCAGCGCGCCAGGCTGACAAGAGCGGCCATAGCGCAGAAAAATGAGCCATCAAAGCCGTCGTGGGCCGGTTTTATGTCTGTGGGCCGGAGAAACGCCTTCGAGCGACGCTAATTCGCAGTTTTTTGGCCGGAATTTTGAAATCGTCCTGAATAATCTGTAGAATCTGGCGGCTAAACATGCGAACCTTGCTGGCTTCGATTTGTGACTGGCAGATAAGGACCACCGTTTCTTTCCGGACATTGGCCAGTGTGAACAAGCCGCGGAGTGTGCCCGGCAGCGCCAGTTGCAGTCTCCGGTCCAGTTCGGCCAGTGCTTTTGCGCGCTGCACCAGCTTGCCCAGGCCAGGCTGATCCGCAAGGATTTCGGGCAGCTTCTTCAGATTGGATGCGCCATGTTTCATGTCTGGCATTTTTACCGTAAATGCGGGGAACCGCAAGACGAGACCAAATTATATTTTATGAAAAATCTGATTCTTCTGCGCCAGTCTATTGATGGCACCCAGTCCTATAATCTGGCCGAACCACATATCCGCACCCGTTTGCTCATGGCTGTGAGTGCGCTGGTTATCCTGCTGATGGCAGCAGGCGGGGTGATAGGCTATTGGTTGGGTGGAGGCAGTCAAAAGGCTGAGTCTGTGCGTTTGGCGGCATTGAAAATGCGTGTCGAGCAACAGGAAAACGAATTACAGGCACTTAAGCAACACATGCAGCATGGCATTGATGCCATGGCCCTGCAGATTGGCAAATTGTATGCCCAGGCCCTGAAACTGAACTCGCTGGGGGGGCAACTGACCAAGGTGGCCAAACTGGATGACGGTGAGTTTGACTTTAGCGTACCCCCTGGCATTGGCGGCGCCGAGCCGGTGTTGCTAAATGAAGAAAATACCATTTCAACGGTATTTGCGGACTTTCTCTCCATCCAGAAAACCCTGGAAGAACAGCAACAGCAATTTGCCTTGCTCTCTGACTTGATGAATGAGCAGCAAATGGATAAACAGCTCAAACCCACGGGAAAGCCTGTGGAAAGCGGCTGGATTTCCTCCTCTTTCGGAAAACGAATCGATCCTTTCACCGGCAAACCAGCCTTTCATAGTGGAATCGATTTTTCCAGCCACGAAGGCACAGGTATCAAAGCCGTTGCTGACGGCGTGGTGGTGTGGGCCGGCAAAAACGGGGGATATGGCAACCTGGTGGAAATTGACCATGGCAATGGCTACGTCACCCGCTACGCGCACAACAGCCAGATTCTGGTTAAGGTGGGGGACAAGGTCACCGCCGGTCAGCTGATTTCCAAAATGGGGAAAACCGGCCGAGCCACAGCCTCGCATCTGCATTTTGAGGTGCTTAAAAATGGCCGGAAAATCAACCCCTGGCCCTTTATTCACCGCGCTTGACCCCGGTGCTTCACAGGTTTTATGGACCCACAGCCTTTTATCCTTTTCCACAGGCGATCGGGTGCTTTCAATATGCGGCCGCTTGTCAGATAAGCGACCTTACGATGAGTGATTGATTCATGGCTTTAAGCAAGATTTTTACCAAGATTTTCGGCAGTCGCAATGACCGCCTGATCCGGTCTATGCAAAAAACCGTCGACCAGATTAATGGTCTGGAAGAACAGATGCAGGCACTCAGTGATGAGCAACTGCAAGCCAAAACAGAGGAATTCAAACAGCGTCTGCAAGCCGGCGAAAGCCTGGATGCGCTCTTGCCAGAGGCTTTTGCGGTGGTGCGGGAAGCGGCAGTCAGAACCCTGGGCATGCGTCATTACGACGTCCAGATGATTGGCGGCATGGTGTTGCATGACGGCAAAATCGCCGAAATGCGCACAGGCGAAGGGAAAACCCTGGTAGCCACCTTGCCGGCCTATCTGAATGCCCTCACTGGCAAGGGCGTCCACATTGTGACAGTTAATGACTACCTGGCCCGCCGGGACGCCGAATGGATGCAGCCGGTTTATGAGTTTTTGGGCATGAAGGTGGGCGTGGTGGTGCCTGATATGGACCACGCCGCCAAACGCGCCGCCTATGCGGCGGACATTACCTATGGCACCAATAATGAGTTCGGCTTTGACTACCTGCGCGACAACATGGCGTTTAGTCTGGAAGACCGTGTTCAGCGCGAATTGCATTATGCCATCGTTGACGAGGTGGATTCCATCCTGATTGATGAGGCGCGGACGCCACTGATTATTTCCGGTCCCGCTGATGATTCCCCCGAGCTGTATCACCGGGTCAACCGCCTGGTGCCCGCGCTGGAAAAAGGCGAGTCCTTTGAAGACCCTAACAAACCACCCACCGGCGACTTTACCGTGGATGAGAAAACCAAGCAGGTTTATCTCACCGAACAGGGCATGGAAAAAATTGAACAAATCTGTGAAAAGGAAGGGCTGATTCAGCCGGGCGAGTCATTGTACGACCCGCAACATCTTTCGCTCATGCACCACATTAATGCGGCTTTGCGCGCCCATCACCTGTACCAGAAGGACGTAGACTACATTGTTCAGGACGGCGAAGTGGTGATTGTTGACGAGTTCACCGGGCGCACGCTGGCTGGTCGCCGCTGGTCCGATGGCCTGCATCAGGCCGTGGAGGCCAAGGAAGGCGTGGCGGTGCAAAAAGAGAACCAGACCCTGGCGTCGGTCACCTTCCAGAACTATTTCCGTTTGTATGAAAAGCTGGCGGGCATGACAGGTACGGCCGATACTGAAGCCTATGAATTTCATACCATTTACGGCCTTGAAGTGGTGGTGATTCCCACCCATAAACCCGCACAACGCAAGGATGAAGGGGATCTGGTTTACCTGACCCAGGCGGCCAAATACAAAGCCATTCTGGATGATATCCGCGACGCCCACGAGCGTGGTCAGCCGGTGCTGGTGGGTACGGCCTCCATTGATGTTTCCGAGTTGCTGTCCGATGCGCTCAAAAAGGCCAAGATTCCGCATAATGTCCTCAATGCCAAGCAGCATGAACGCGAAGCGCAAATTATCGCCGAAGCGGGCAAGCCCGGGGCGGTGACCATTGCCACCAATATGGCTGGACGGGGCACCGATATCGTGCTCGGTGGCAACCTCAAGGTTGAACTTGAAGCCTTGGGCGAAAACGCGAGCCCGGAGGCCATCGAAAAACTCAAGGCCGACTGGCAAAAGCGGCATGATGCCGTCTTGGCCGCCGGTGGTTTACGCATTATCGGCACCGAGCGGCACGAATCCCGCCGTATCGACAACCAGCTTCGGGGGCGTTCCGGCCGCCAGGGCGATCCGGGTTCCTCGCGCTTTTATGTGTCGCTGGAAGACAACCTTATGCGGATCTTTGGCCAGGATCGCATTGCCAACACCATGCGGCGCATGGGCATGCAGGAAGACGAGGCCGTTGAACACCCGCTGATTTCCCGCAGTATCGAAAGTGCCCAGCGCAAGGTGGAAGGGCACAACTTCGATATCCGCAAAAACCTGCTGGAATACGATGATGTGGCCAACGACCAGCGACTGGTTATCTATCAACAGCGCGCCGACTTGCTGGCTGCTGACGATATCAAGGAATTTATTGACGAAATTCGCCAGGAGGTGTTTGACAACCTGGTCAGGCAGTATATTCCCGAAGACAGCATTGACGAGCAATGGGATATCGCCGGTCTGGAACGTACCCTGGCCGGTGAGTTCGGTATTGAGCTGAATATCCAGCGCTGGGTGGAAAACGATGAAGAGCTGGACGACCGGTTGCTGAGAGAAAAGGTCCTGGAAAATGTAAACCGCTTCTATCGTGAAAAAGAAGCCATGACCGGTTCGGAGGTCATGCGCCATTTTGAAAAAGCGGTGTATCTGAACGTGCTTGACCAGCTCTGGAAAGAGCATCTGGCCAATATGGACTACTTGCGACAGGGCATTGGCTTGCGTGGCTATGCCCAAAAACAACCGGTGCAGGAATACAAGCGAGAAGCCTTCGAGATGTTTCGTGACTTGCTGGACCGCATCAAGCTGGAGGTCATGAAAATTATCGCCCAGGTCAAGGTGCGTGAAGAAGAAGACGTGGAAACCATGGAGCGCCAGCGGGAAGCCCAGCGCCAGCAGCACGCCATGGAATTTCAGCATCAACGCAGCGAGTCGGCCATCGCCGGCCAGCCCGCAGCGGCCGAAAAACCGGAAACCTTTGTGCGTCAAGGCAAAAAAATTGGCCGTAATGAACCTTGTCCCTGTGGTTCAGGCAAGAAATACAAACAATGCCACGGCCGCTTACAGTAATAAGGCTTTGGCCTTTTTGAACAGGCTTGTGCGGGAAGGGTGACCCACTCCTTTCCGCGGTTTTTATGATTTTAGCTGCGCGCCCTTTTCCGACATGGCGATGGCTTGACCAGGGCATGGATTCCCGCTTCCGCGGGAATGACGGGGAGTCGTCGGGAATGACGGGGAGTCGGTGGGGATGACGGGGTAGGCGTTATTCCGGGTGGCTTCCTTCTGCGTCATTCTGGATGGTTTTCCTTACCCATCATCCCGGGCGAGCTTCCCTCCTTCGTCATTCCGGGTGAGCTTTCTTTTTTCGTCATTCCGGGTGAGCTTCCCACCTTCGTCATCCCGGACGAGCTTCTCACCTTCGTCATTCCGGGCGAGCGGAGCGAGACCCGGAATCCATGGTCTCAGACGGCACAGGGTGCGTGGATTCCCGTTCCCGCGTTTGACTTACGCTATAATCGCCCGCTCATTATTTGTCCTGTACCATTTTGGGGCGTTTGGGCAAAGAGAGACAATGGGTGGAGAAGATGGCGACAGTGTGTCAGGAAAATATTGTGCCTGTGGTGGCTTTGGCGCTTTTTGATGAGCAGGGTCGGGTGCTGGTGCAGCAGAGAAGCCAGCACAAGCACCAAGGTGGCTTGTGGGAGTTTCCTGGCGGAAAGGTGGAAGCCGGGGAAAGCGCACAGGCGGCCTTGCGGCGGGAAATTATCGAGGAATTGGGTGTGGATATCACGATGGCGGCGGACAAGCCCCGGCGTTTGATTCGGCTTCGCCATGATTATCCCGACAAGACAGTTGATCTGGATGTGTGGCTGGTGACCGATGGTGGCCTGGCTGCGGCCGTGCGCGCCAGGGAGGCTCAGCCACTGTGCTGGTTGAAACCGGATCATCTGCTGGAATTGCCCATGCCTGCAGCGGATCGCCCTGTGGTCAATGCCTTGCGGTTACCGCATTATTACTGGATTACACCGGCATTGGCGGCCAGCGCCGTTTCAATACACAAAAACTCTCCCCAGGCGATTAGCCAATGGCTGGCTGCAGTTCGCCAGCGGCTGGATACCGGTGTGCCGATGATCCAGTTTCGCAGCGCCACGGTGCCAAAGGCCAGCCGGGCCGGAGTGCTTAAAGTCTTGCGGGGCTGGTGTCGCGAGCGCCGTGTTCCGCTGGTTTACAATGGGGATTTAGGCGAGGCCCGGGCCATGCTGGAGTATGGAATTATTGACGGGGTTCATCTGAACAGTCGCCAGCTTATGGACTTGTCTGAGCGGCCGGTGAGCCCATCGGTGTGGCTTTCCGCCTCAACACATAATGCTGATGAGTTGCATCAGGCCAAGGTGGTGGGTGTGGATTTTGCCAGTGTGTCGCCGGTCAAACCGACAACTTCCCATCCAGAGTCCCCGCCACTGGGCTGGACGGGCTTTGCCCGGCTGGCGGCAGAGGTGAGTATGCCGGTTTATGCCCTGGGCGGCATGAGCCTGGCAGATGTGCCGCAAGCGCAGCGATGGGGCGGCCAGGGCGTGGCAGGTATCACCTTGCCGTTAGCCAGCCACCACCGTGCGGACGCTGATATGCCCCAGGAAGAACAGGGGCAGTTCTGATCCTTTTAGCCCTTGAGCATACGGATCAGTGTGCGGTCTTTGTCAATAAAGTGGTGTTTCAGGGCGGCTCCGGCGTGGAGCAGAATCAAAATGGCCAAAACAATCCAGCCTAATTCGTGAACTTCTTCGGCGATTTCGGCCAGCTCCTCATTTTTGCTGACCAGCGTAGGGAGGTTAAACCAGCCAAAAACGCTGACTCCGTAGCCATGGGCCTGGGACATGATAACGCCGGAAAGCGCTTGCAGGGCGATCAGGCCATACAAAGCCCAATGCACCAGCCGGGCCATGCGTTTCTGGAGTGGGTTGTTGGCGATAATCTCCGGTTGGGGATTGGTGATTCGCCATAGCAAACGGATTATCAGCAAAATCAGAACAATGGCGCCGATGGCCTTGTGGGTGGCGTAAATCTGGCTTTTCAGATCCCCTTTGGGCAAGTCGGTCATAATTAGGCCGACAATAATCAGGGCGATAATCAATAGCGCCATCAGCCAATGCAAGATACGGGCCACCAGGCCATAACTGTCAGCGGTGTTTTTCAGCATGTTTCTTCCCCTATGGTTGTGGTGTAAATTCGATTAATCAGTTTCCGGGTTCATTATCTTTAACTTTTTCCCAGAGTTTGTCCAGCTCTTCCAGTGAATAAGGCGGTGGGTTCGGGCTGTGGCGGCGGGCCTGTTCCTCAACCTGCCGAAACCGCTGCTCAAACTTCTGATTGGCTTGCCGCAATGCCAGGTCGGGGTCGATTTTTAGATGGCGCGCCAAATTGGTCAGCACAAACAGCACATCGCCAAGTTCATCGGTCACCCTGGTTTTATCGCCGCTGGCCATGGCTTCCTTGAGTTCCGCCACTTCCTCGTCCAGTTTATCGAACACCGGGGCAATATCCGGCCAGTCAAAACCGATGCCAGCGGCGCGTTTTTGCAACTTCACGGCGCGTGACAGGGAAGGCAGGTTAGTGGGAATATCATCCAGAACGCTGGTTTTGTCCGCGTGTTTTCTGGCTTCCCACTGGCGTGATTGCGCCTCGGCGCTAAGCGGCTCGTGCCCGGTGGTAAATACATGCGGGTGCCGCTGGATCATTTTGTTATTCAGCGCGGTGACCACATCGTGAAAATCGAAATGGTTGTTTTCTTCGGCCATGCGGGCGTGAAACACCACCTGGAAAAGCAAATCGCCCAGTTCCTCCTTGAGATGCGCCATGTCGCCGGCGGCAATAGCATCGGCCACCTCATAGGCTTCTTCCACGGTATAGGGTGCAATGCTGGCAAAGTCTTGCTGCCGGTCCCACGGGCAACCGTGTTCAGGATCCCGCAGGCGGGCCATGATGGCCAGCAGTTCATCCACACTGGAGGTGTGTTTTTTGTTGTCAGAGTCTGATTTTTTCATGAGGCTATTCTAGCGGCTATTGGTGCTGGTGCGCCAGTAACAAGAGCAGCATGTTATTGGTAGGAACAAATATGCAATCTAAAATATCCATATAAAATACATAATAGCGACAAAAGACACTATTGTGCTTGACAGCAAGTGGGGGGGGTAGAATTTTGCGTGCTG
>Ga0256839_1000994_pt1 | contig 35760 bp, 49 predicted proteins | sample 354166metaG_FD_185968 | JGI IMG/M metagenome (GOLD analysis project Ga0256839, IMG submission 185968) | Hydrothermal vent microbial communities from Mid Atlantic Ridge, Atlantic Ocean - 354-166 | ecosystem: Environmental > Aquatic > Marine > Hydrothermal vents | place: Atlantic Ocean: Mid...
GCCTTCAACGAGGCCACTGTGGACGCGGTGGAGAGCATCGTGCAGCAGCGCGAGGCCCAGTACCAGGAGTTGCTGGAGCAGGCCAACCGCCGCCTGCAACAGGCATACGCCAAGCAGGAGGAGCTGGCCCGCATTGCCCAGGAGGCCCAGGCGGCGCAGGCCCAGGCCGAGCAGCTAGCCCAGCAACTGGCCGAGCAGCTCGCCGCCCTCCAGGCCGCCCAGGCCCAGGCGACCGCTCAGGCCCAGGCGCAACAGGCCCAAGCTCAGACGGCCGGCCGCCAGGCCGCCCAGCCCCCGGCGCCCTCCTACGCCGTCTCGCCCGAGCAGGCCGCGCAGATCGCCCAGTCCGTGGCTAACGGCGCGACGCTCACCAAGCAGCCCGAGCTCGTCCTCTTCGAGGGCACGCCGGCCTACGAGGTGGGGTTTGACCGGGGCATGATTTACGTGGATGCCAACACCGGTGCTATACTCTACAACGGCACCGTCCCTCCGCCCCCACCCCCCCAGCAGACGCGCTACGACGATGATGACTATGAGGATGACGACGACGAATATGAGCGCGAACGGCGCGACGACGATGACGACGACGATGATGACGACGACCGGTTCGAGGACGAACGCGAAGATGACGACGATTGAGCCGGGCCGGACCCCCGTGAACCACAGGGCCCCTGGCCGGTGCTCTGGGAAGACAGGGGCCCTTCTTTCCCCGGCCCTTCGACGGACACCGCACGTTGACATCGCGGCCCAACGGGTAAACAGGGCGTAAGCGGAGAACTCGGGGTACGCCACAGGGACACAGATGCTCAAGAGCACACTTGACACGATCCGGGCGTTGTTGTTGGGACTGGTGGTGGCCGCCGTCTTCTTTGCCGGGCTCACCACCGGCACGCAGTTGGGGCGGGTGCCCAGGGCCCACACTGACCGCACCCCGACGCCTGACCTGGCGGCCACGATTTCCGCCCTGGAGGCCCGTGTCGAGGAGCTCTTGCGGGGCACGCCGGCTCGCTCCGGCGCGGAGACGGCGCCCACGCCCGCCCGGCTCACCCCATCGGCCACGCCGACGTTGCGCGTGGTGACCCGCGCCACTGTCGAGGGCACGTGGGGCAGCGTCGAACGGGACCGCGCCGTCGAAATCGCGCGCGAGTACGTGGGCGGGGGCGAGGTAGTTCAGGTGCAGCAGGAGCGCAAGTACGGCACAGTGGTGCTGGAGGTGGAGTTCAGGCACGGAAGCGAAGTCTACGTGGACATGCAGAGCGGCCGAGTGCTCTACGCCGAGGTCAACCCGGCCGACCGGGCGCCCACCTCCACGCCCGTGCCGCCGCTGACGCCCACACCCCCGCCCACGGCCACGACTGCACCCACGCCCGTGCCGCCGACGCCGACGCCGGAGCCCCCGCCGCCGCCCGCCGACAACGATCAGGGCGAGGAGGAAGGTGACAGTCAGGGGCAGGAAAGTGCCCCGCCTGCCGGGGACGACCGGGACGAGGGCGCAGAAGCCTCGCCGCCTCCTCCCCCCGCCCCGCCGCCGGACGACAGGGAAGATGAAGAGGACGACGGGCAGCGGGACGACGGCGAGGATCACGACGACGAACCTGACGACGAAGACGAAGATGAAAACGACGATGACGACTGACGTCCACTCCAGGACGCGCGGAAAGTGATGGAGGAAGCTCCAATGGCAACGGTGAAGAAGAAAAAACAGAAGCGAACCACAGGCATCTCGGACAGCCTGAAGACGCTGATCACCGTGGCCTCGGTGGCGGGCACATTGGCGGGCTGGGGCATTCTGGCCCGCGCCGACGGGAACGAGGCCCAGGCCGCGCCCGAGCCCGTCTCGACGCTCCCGCCGCCGACGCCCACACAGGCCGCCACGCCGACGCCCTGGTCCACGCCGACGCCGGACTTGGCCGCCCTGCAGGCCCAATGGCAGCGGGAGATCGAACAACTGGTCAACACCCTCCCGCCCATTCCCACATTGGTGCCCGCGCCGGACGTGCCCGAGGTGCAGGTCAAGCCGCCGGCCCAGATCACCGTGCCCACCATTCAGGTGCCGGCACCACCGCCGCCAGCGCCGGCTAACAGCGGGGCAGGGGCTTCCCCGCCACCGCCGCCTCAGCAGCTCAGGTCGGTGAGCGCGCCGCCCCCGCCGCCACCGCCTCCGCCCAGGACGAGCTCGTCGCGGTGATGGGGAGGAAGGAGGAACGTCATGCTCCTGCTCCACTTTCGCGCCATGGGATGTCAGATGGAGGCCCGCCTGGACTCGGACAAGCCGGGAGCACACATGCTGTTGGCCTGGATCCCCGTCTGGTTCGAGGTCTGGGAGAGCATTCTGAGCCGCTTCCGGCCGGACAGCGAGCTCTCGCGGCTCAACGCCCAGGCGGGCCGGGGGCCGGTGGAGGTCTCCACGGTGCTCTGGGATGTGCTCCGGGAGGCGCTGGAGGCGGCCGAGGCCAGCGGCGGGCTGGTGGTGCCCACGGTGCTGCCGGCCTTGGCCGCGGCAGGCTACACCGATTCCTTCGAGCTCGTGGCCGGCCGGCGATGGGTGGAGCAGGGGCCGACGGCTCGCGCGCCGGTCAACGCCGTGGGGGCGTGGCGCCGCATCGAGCTCGACGGGCGCCGGCGCACAGTCGCCTTGCCACCCGGCGTCCAACTCGACTTGGGCGGGGTTGCCAAGGGGTGGGCGGCCGAGGAGGCGGCCCGCAAGTTGGCCCGCCACGCGCCGGCCCTGGTGAACGCGGGGGGAGACATCGCCGTCAGCGGGCCCCAACGGGACGGCTCCCCCTGGACTGTGGCCGTCGCCGACCCCTTTCACCCGGACCGCGACCTGGCCCACATCAGGCTCTACCGTGGGGCCGTGGCCACATCGGGGCGCGACTACCGGCGTTGGCGGTGGGGCACGGGGTGGAAGCACCACATCATCGACCCGCGCAGCGGCGCGCCGGCCGAGACGGACTTGATCAGCGTGACGGCCGTTGCCGAGGGGGCCACGCGCGCGGAGATGGCCGCCAAGGCGGTCTTGATCTTGGGCACAGACGAGGGGCTGCGCTGGCTGGCGCAGCACCCCGACGTGGCCGCCCTCCTCGTGCGGGAGGACGGTGAGGTGATCGCAAGCGCAACGTGGTCGAAGTACGTCGAGGGGGAAGGAGGGTAAAACATGCAGCCCACGACATTCCGCCAGCGCTTTTGGAGCGCCCTGCTCACCAATTCCCTGCACTACCCCGTGCTCAACTTGTTGCTCGAGTGGTTGGTTATCTCCCACGCGGCCTTCTTCTTCAGGGTGGACCCGTACCTGATCGTAACGGCCGCGGCGATTCAGGCCGCTGTGCTGGCCATGCCGGCCGTCGAGGAACGAGCCCTTCGGGTGTTGGGGGCCAACTTGGTGGGCCCCGCCGTGTACACGGCCGTGGAGATGTTAATGGAGGGCATGGAGTTCTGGGACAAGCCCAACCACGTGCTCTACTGGGTCTACAGCCTGATCATCGGCCTCTTCGCCGCCTGGCGGGCGCGGGTGCCCGAGTGCCGCGTGGCCATTTTCGGCGCCTACTTGGCCCGCGCCGTGGTGCTCCTGGCCGTGTACGCCGTCGGCGAGTATTTCACCACGCCCACCATGCCGTTGATGCACTGGGTGCAAGACCCCACCCATGCCTTTCTGGGCGCGGCCGTGCCCCTCTTGGGCATCGTGGGCGCCTTGGCCGACGTGAACGCCCAGCGTTACATGCTCCTCCTCCAGGACGCCAACCGCCGGCTCCAGACTTACGCGGAGTGGTTCTTCGGCAAACGGCTCTTCCGGGAATTGGTCGAGAACCCCAGGGCCGGCGAGCCCCGCCGGCAACAGCGGGCCATTTTCTTCAGCGACGTGCGCGGCTTCACGGCCTGGAGCGAGGAGCGCACGCCCGAGGCCCTCATGGAGGCCCTTCAGGCGTGGTACCTGGCTGCGGAGGAGGTGTGGGAGCGCTGCCGCCCGGTGCGCTACAAGTTCACCGCCGATGAGGTCATGGCCGTCTTCGCCAGCGTGGAGGAGGCCGCGCGGGCAGCTCTCCTGTTCCGCCGGGTGAGCGAGTCCATTTGGCAGCCCCACGGTCTCTCCGTCGGCATCGGCATTCACTGGGGGCCGGTCGTGGAGGGGTTGATCGGCGGGCGCGAGGTGAAGTATTACGATGTGATCGGCGACACCGTGAACACGGCCCAGCGCATCGAAAAGGGCGCCCGGCAAGGTGAAATCCTGATCTCGGAGAAAGCGTACCGACGGCTTCCGCCCGAGTTCGAGGCAGGCCCCCTGATGACCATCGCCGTGAAGGACAAGCCCCACTTGCAGGTGCGCGCTCTGCGCGGCCAGGTGGAGCGCGGAACAACCCAGGAATACGTGGAGACACAGGAGGCGTTGGCATGACGACCGCACAGGGATTCCAGGACTTCGACCAATATCCGCCGGCCGTGGCCTTTCAGACGGTCATGTTGATGTTGCTCGCCGCGGCCCTGGGAGCCATTGCAGCCGTCTTCGTAGTGCCCACGTGGCTGCCGGGACTTTCGGCCTCCCTCTTCGGCGAGAGCCCCAAGGTTTACTGGTACCTGGCCCGTTCCAGCGGGGTGACGGCCTACGTGCTCCTCTGGCTCTCAATGGCCTTCGGCGTGATGATGACCAACAAGATGGCCCGGGTGTGGCCCGGCGGCCCCACGGCCTTCGACTTGCACCAGTACACCAGCTTGCTCGGGCTGACCTTTGCCCTGTTCCATGCTATCATTCTGCTGGGCGACAAGTACATTGAAGCCGGCCTGGCCAACGTGCTCGTGCCCTTCGGCTACACGGGATACCGCCCCCTGTGGGTGGGCGTCGGCCAGGTGGCCTTTTACGTGATGGCTGTGGTCGCCCTCAGCTTCTACGTGCGGCAGCTCATCGGCCGTCGCCTCTGGCGGCTGATTCACTACTTGAGCTTCGTGACCTTTGCCGGCGCCCTGGCCCACGGCATCATGGCCGGCACGGACACGGCCACGCCCTTCATGCAGGGGCTCTACTGGGCCACCGGAGGGCTCCTGCTCTTCCTGGCGCTCTACCGAGTCATCGTGAGCGCGTGGGGCCGACGCCAGAAGGCGGCCCGCCGGCGGGCACACGCGCAGGCGGAGGGTGTCCGTCCGCCTTCCCGAAACCACCGGGGACATGCGCAGGAGCAGGTGCAGGCCGGGGCACAGGGGTGAGCCGAGGACGGATAACCATGACCCGCTCCGATCACCAGGCGACCATCCTGCTCATTGAGGACAACGCCGAAATTGCCGAGCCCCTTGCCTTCGGGCTCCAGCAGGAGGGCTACCGAGTTCTCCACGCCCGGACGGGGGAGGAGGGGGTACAGTTGGCCCGCGAGCACCGCCCGGACCTCGTGTTGCTCGACATCATGCTCCCGGGCGTGGACGGCTTCCACGTCTGTCGGACCCTGCGCGCGGAGTCGAGCGTGCCCATCCTGATGCTCACCGCCCGCTCCCAGGAGCTCGACCGGGTGATGGGCCTGGAGCTGGGCGCCGACGATTACATCACCAAGCCCTTCAGCTTCAGGGAGCTGGTGGCGCGCGTGCGGGCCATGTTGCGCCGGCGCGACTTGGACCGCGCGGAGTGGCAGTCGGCCGGCGGGGAGAAGGGCGAGGCATCACCCCACGTGCTCCGCCTGCACGACCTGCGCCTCGACCTGCAGGCCCGCTTGGCCTGGCAGGGGGAGCGGCAGTTGGCCCTCTCGAGCCGGGAGTTCGACCTGTTGGCCCACCTGATGCGCCACGCTGGCGAGGCGCTGCACCGCCAGGCCATTTTGGACGCCGTGTGGGGCGAGGAGTGGGTGGGCGATCCCCGCACGCTCGACGTTCACATCCACTGGCTGCGCGAGAAATTGGGCGATGATCCGGCACATCCGCGCTATATTCAAACCGTTCGGGGCTACGGCTACCGTTTTCTGGCACCGTCTTCTCCGGCGGGCGAGAAGGCTTGAGCTTGAACGCCGCTGGCGTGCCCCCAGGCTGCACGCGCTCCTCCTCTGGCCCTACCTGGTGTTGGCCACGGTGGGCTTGGCCGTCCTGGTGATTTGGGCCGGCCTCATGCTCCAGACGCTGATGATCGAGAAGGTGGAGCACGAGCTGGAGATCGAGGCGCTGCTGATCGCCAACGCCCTGCGCGATGCCCTCGGAAACTGGGTGGAGGGGGAGTTGCCCTCCGGCCGGCCCATCGGCAACCTGGTGCTCTCCTACGCCGAGGAGACGCGCTCCCGCATCATCGTGGCCCTGCCCGACGGTTCCATCGTCTTCAGCTCCGACCCGGACACGCCCTTGGAGGCGCTGCCCTCCAGCGTGGAGCTGCGGGCCGCCCTGGCCCTGACCGAACAGCACAACATTCGCCCCGACGATTTCGGCTCCGGCCAATTGCGCCTCTACACGGCTGCCCCGGTGGTCCAAGGGGATCAGGTGTTGGGCCTGGTGCAGCTTTCCGTCCCCTACGGCCCCATTCAACGGGAGATTCAGGCCATGTGGCTACGGCTGATCCTCGTCAGCGCTGGCCTGGTGGCCGCCATCGGGTTCGCCAGTGTCCTGTTGGCCCGGCGGCTCTCGGCCCCGATCCGCCACCTGACCGAGATGGCCGACCGCATGGCCCGAGGTGACCTGGAAGCCCCCGTTCGGCCCCATGGTCCCCACGAGATCCGCCGGTTGGCCGTGGCCTTCGAGACGATGGCGCGCCGCGTGCGGGAGATGTTGGCCCAGCAGCGCCAGTTCGTGGACAACGCGGCCCACGAGTTGCGCTCGCCCCTGGCGAGCATTCGGCTGCGCATTGACATGTTGGCGCGCTTGGCCAACGGGCACGCCGGGAACCGGGAGCGCTTCGAGCGCTACCTGCGGGAGACGGAGGCGCAATTGGCCGGGCTGGAGCAGCTCGTCAACGACTTGCTGCTCCTCTCATCCGTGGAAGAGGAGGAGATGCCCGCCGCTCTCTTGGACCTGTCGCCGCTGCTCTACGAGCTGGCCGATGAGATGGCCCCCCTGGTGCGGGAGAAGGCCCACCGCCTGGTGCTGGAAGTGCCTCCCCACTTGCCCCCGGTGAAGGGCAACGAGACTTACCTGCGCGTGGCCGTGCGCAACCTGTTGGACAACGCCATCAAGTACACGCCTGCGGGGGGCACAATCACGCTACGGGCTCGCGCCGAGGCTGGCGAGGTGATCGTGGAGGTGGAGGACACGGGGCCGGGCATCCCGGATGAGGAGGTGGCCCACGTCTTCGACCGCTTCTACCGCAGCCGAGCGGCTCGGGGGTCCCGAATCACCGGCGTGGGGTTGGGGCTGGCGCTGGTTCACACGATCGTCACCCGCCACGGTGGCCGGGTGGGCGTGGAGAGCCGCCCCGGCGCCGGCACCTGCTTCCGCATCTACCTGCCCACGGCACAACACAACCCTCCCGCAGGTGCCGACCCCGCGGGAGGGTGAACAGGAAAAGGGCCGTGTTTCGGGGAATTACCGCTTGGTGTAGGTGGGCGCCTTGCGGGCGCGCTTCAGGCCGGGCTTCTTGCGCTCCTTCATGCGAGGGTCACGGGTGAGGAACCCCCCACGCCGCAGGAGCGGGCGCAAGGACTCGTCGTACTTCAGCAGGGCCCGTGCGATGCCGTGCTTGATGGCGCCCGCCTGGCCGGTGATGCCACCCCCCCGCACCACGACAGTGATGTCGAAGTGGCCCTCGTGCCCGGTGTAGCGGAGCGGCGCCGTCACCTCCAGCAGGTCCTGCATCCGCGTGAAGTAGACGTCCAGCGGCTTGCCGTTGACCGTGATCTGGCCGGTGCCCTCGGGGTAGAGGCGCACCTGGGCTGACGCGGTCTTCCGGCGGCCTACGGCGTAGAAGTAGCGGTTTTCGGTCACGGTACGCCCCCTTTACTCCTCGAACTTGAGCGGTTTCGGTTGTTGTGCCTGGTGCGGGTGCTCGGGGCCGGCGTAGACTTTGAGCTTCTTGAACATCTTGCGCCCCAGGCGGTTCTTGGGCAACATGCGCTTCACGGCCAGCTCGATGACCCGTTCGGGGTGTTTTTGGAGCTGTTCCCTCAGCGTGCGCTGGTAGAGCCCGCCCGGGTACCCGGAGTGGCGGTAGTAGATCTTCTGGTCCAACTTGCGGCCTGTCACCCGCACCTTCTCGGCGTTGACGACGATGACGTAGTCCCCACAGTCCACGTGGGGGGTGTAGTAGGGCTTATGTTTGCCGCGCAGGATGGTGGCAATTCTGGAGGCCAGACGGCCCAAGGTCTGCCCCTCGGCGTCCACCACCCACCACTCGCGCGTGACGTCGGTCGGCTTGGCGAAGTAGGTTTTCATCGTTCCGTCCCCCTAAGTCTCTTCCCTCGACAGCGTTTGGGCAAGCATCTCCTCGCGTTCGTCATACGTAACGGCCACAAGACAGAGGCCCCACGGCGCCACGGCCGGCCCTGCTGCCTGGGGCTGGCGGGCTTCCAACACCGCCCGCACGCCGGCGGGCTCGGCGTCGCCCCGCCCGACGGGGAGCAACGTGCCCACGATGCGGCGCGCCATGCGGTAGAGGAAGGCGTTGGCCTCCAGCTCCACGTAGACCCACGCTCCATCCCGGCGAACGCTGGCGCGCATGAGGCGGCGCACGGTGGTGTCGCCCGACGTGGGCTGGCCGAAGCTGACAAAGTCGTGCTCGCCGATCAGGAGCCGAGCGGCCTCGTCCATTGCCCGCTCGTCCAGCGGCCTCGGCTCGTGGAGGGCGAAGCGGCGGGCCATCGGGCTGCGAACGCGGTCGTTCCAGATGGTGTACCGGTAGATCCGGCTCACAGCGCTGTACCGGGGGTGGAAGGTCTCCGGCGCCCGCTCCAAGTGGCGGACGGCCACGTCCTTGGGCAGGAGCGCGTTGAGGGCACGCCACAGGTCATGGTCTTCGTGTGGCCAAGCCAGGAAGAAGTCGATCACTTGGCCCCGGGCGTGGACTCCGGCGTCCGTGCGCCCCGCCCCCCGGACTCGCACCCGCTCACCGCCGTTCAGCCGTGCCAGGGCCCCCTCCAGCTCCCCTTGGACGGTGCGGGCGTTGGGCTGTACCTGAAAGCCGGCGAAGTCGGTGCCGTCGTACTCGATCACCGCCCGGTAGTGGGTCGTCATGGCCTCCCGGCGGCTCAGTCCACCAGCTCGATGATCACCATGGGCGCGCCGTCGCCCCGGCGGAAGCCGTATTTCACGATGCGCGTGTACCCTCCGGGCCGGTCCAAGAAGCGTTCTACCTTGTCGTCGAAGAGGTCGTGGACCACGGTTTTGTCGGTCACGAGGGCCAAGGCCTGCCGGCGCGCGTGGAGGGCGTAGTTGGGGTTGAGGCGCGCCTTGCGGGCCAGGGTGATGATGCGTTCGGCGATGGGGCGCACGGCCTTGGCCTTGGCCTCCGTGGTCATGATGCGCTCGTGGCGCAGGAGCTCTGTGACCAAGTTGCGGTAGAGGGCCCGGCGGTGGTCGCGGTCACGTCCGAGATGGCGTCGTTTCACCCGGTGCCTCATGCCGATGTCTCCTCTTTCTTCTCCTTCTTGCTCCGGCGGGCCTTGGAGGTGCCCGCGTCCACTTCGATCTCCACGTATTGGAGGTATCCCTTCTCCTCTAAGGCGTTGAGCAGCTCGTCGAGGGACTTTTCGCCGAAGTTGCGGATGGCCAGCATCTCCTCACGCCCCCGTTGAAGCCGCTCCAGTACCTCGCCGACTTTGGTAATGCCCGCGCGCTTCAGGCAGTTGAAGGCGCGCACTTGGAGCCCCAAGTCCTCGATGGGGCGGTTGTAGATGGAGGGCGGGATGCCCTCCTCCCGCTTTTTGGGGGCAGGAGCCGTGGAGATGGTGGGCTCCACGGTGATGCCCTCCTCGACGCCGGCCACGATGGCAAAGTGGCTCATCAGAATTTTGGCGGCCTCGACGAGGGCCTCGTCGGGGCCCATTGTGCCGTCCGTCCAGACGTTCATGATGAGGCGGTCGAAATTGTGGCTCTGGCCCACGCGCTCCTGTTCCACGTCGAAGCGCACCCGGAGAATGGGGCTGAAGAGGGCGTCCACGGGAATCTCGTCAACGGGCAGCCGTCCCCGCTGGTCGGCCGGCGAGTAGCCCCGGCCCCGTTGGACGGTCATTTCCATCTCGAATTCGGCCTCGTCGCTGTCGAGGGTGAGCAGGTGGAGCTCCGGGTTCACGATCTCCACTTGGGCAGGGGCCTGGATGTCGGCCGCGGTGACGAGGCCGGGGCCACGGGCTTCCAACCTCATGCGGACCGGGTCATCGGCGTGGTACCGCAGGCGCAACTGCTTGATGTTGAGGATCAACTGGATCATGTCCTCCCGTGCGCCGGGAATGGGGCTGAACTCGTGGTGGACGCCCATGACGCGGATGGACGTCACGGCCGCCCCGGGCAGCGAGTTCAACAGCACGCGCCGCAAGGCGTTGCCGACCGTGATGCCATAGCCCCGCATGAGGGGGCTGATGACAAACCGGCCGTGGGTTTGAGTCATCACTTCACGCTCGATGCGCGGAAATACGATGTCCAACGGGAACCTCCTTCGTGATTCCTGGCCTCGGGAGCCCGGCTCACCGCGAGTAGAACTCGACCACCAGCTGCTCGTTGACCGGAATGTCGATTTGATGGCGCTCGGGCAGGCTGACCACGCGCCCGGTCAGCTCGTCGGGGTTCACCTCAAGCCACTCGACGACCTGTTTGCCGGCCATGAGCTCCGGCAGGTATTTGAAGTACTCGCGCTTGCGGCTTTCGGGGCGCACGCTGATCACGTCGCCCGGCTTGACCAAGTAGCTGGGGATGTTGGTGCGCCGGCCGTTGACCATGAAGTGGCCGTGGGAGACGAGCTGGCGCGCTTGGGCCCGCGAGTCGGCGAAGCCCATGCGGTAGACCACGTTGTCCAGGCGCCGCTCCAGGAGGCGCAGCAGGTTCTCGCCGGTCATGCCCGGCTGGCGCTGTGCCTCGCGGAAGTACCGGCGGAACTGGCGTTCCAGCACGCCGTAGATGCGGCGGACTTTCTGCTTTTCGCGCAACTGGAGCCCGTAGTCGGACATCTTCCGGCGGTAGCGCTGTTTCGGCCCGTGCATGCCGGGCGGGTAGTTGCGTTTCTCGATGGGACACTTGGGCGAATAGCACTTCTGACCCTTCAAGTAGAGCTTCACGCCCTCGCGACGGCAAAGCCGACAGACAGGTCCTCTGTACCGTGCCATCTTGTCTTCCTTCTCCTTCTCTGACTCTGTTACACGCGCCGTTTCTTGGGCGGCCGACAACCGTTGTGGGGAATGGGCGTCACGTCGGTGATGCTGACCACTTTCAGGCCGGCCTGCATGAGCGCCCGGATGGCCGATTCCCGTCCGGGCCCAGGCCCCTTGACGAAAACGTCTACCTCTTGGACGCCGTGTTCCTGGGCAGAGCGGGCTGCCTGCATCGCGGCCATTTGGGCGGCGTATGGCGTGCCCTTGCGGGTCCCCTTGAACCCCACGGTGCCGGCGCTGGCCCACGTGATGGTGTTGCCCTTCTGGTCGGTGATGGTGACGATGGTGTTGTTGAACGTGGCGTGAATGTGTGCCTGGCCGTGGGGTATGTTCTTCCGTTCACGGCGGCGTGTGCGGCGAGTTCGGCGGGCCATGCTCTCCTTTCCCTCCTTACAGTCTCCGCGTTCTCCGTGGCTCCGTTGGCCTCCGGCCCCCTTGGGGGGAGCAGGGCTACAGGCTTACTTCTTGGCGCGGCTGCGCTTCTTGCCCGGAACCGTCTTGCGCGGCCCCTTGCGCGTGCGGGCGTTGGTGCGCGTGCGCTGGCCGCGGACCGGCAGGTTGCGGCGGTGGCGCAGGCCCCGGTAGCAGCCGATCTCGATGAGCCGTTTGATGTTCATGGTGACTTCGCGGCGCAGGTCACCCTCGACTTTGTACTCCTTCTCGATAATGGAGCGCAGGCGCGTGATCTCGTCCTCGGTGAGGTCCTTCACGCGCGTGTCGGGGTTGACCTGGGCTTTGAAGAGGATCTCGTTGCTGCGCGAACGCCCAATGCCGTAGATGTAGGTCAGGGCAATTTCGACCCGTTTATCCCGCGGAAGGTCAACGCCGGCTATGCGTGCCATGAGCTTCCCTCTCCCCTGTTATCCCTGGCGCTGTTTGTGCTTGGGATTCTTGCAGATGACGTACACTTTGCCATGACGCCGAATGATGCGGCAGTACTCACAAATGCGTTTCACCGAAGGGCGCACTTTCATGCTCTTCCTCCTCTTGGGAAGGAAATACCGTGCCTCGGAAGGCCGAGGCGCCAAACGAACATTTTACATGAACGACCCGAGTCCGTCAAACCGATGGCCAAGTGTGGGCCCTTTTGCTACGGCAACGTGAGAATGTCCGGCCCGTCGTCGGTGATGGCCACCGTGTGCTCGAAGTGAGCTGTCAGGCTGCCGTCGGCGCTCACCACCGTCCACTTGTCGCCCAGCACGCGCGTTTCCCACGTGCCGGCGCTCACCATGGGTTCGATGGCCAACGTCATCCCCGGGCGCAGCACGAGGCCCTTGCCCGGTTCCCCGTAATTGGGCACTTGGGGGGGCTCGTGCATCTCGCGGCCGATGCCGTGTCCCACGTACTCGCGAATGACCGCGAAGCCGGCCGCCTCGACTACCTGCTGGATGGCGTGGCCGATGTCCCCCAGTCGCTTTCCCGCCCGGGCCTGGGCGATGCCGGCCATGAGGGCCTGCTCGGTTGTCTCCAAGAGACGCCGGGCCTCGGCCGGGATGTCACCCACGGCGTAGGTCCAAGCCGAGTCACCGTGGTAGCCCCGGTAGATGACCCCAATGTCCACGCTGACGATGTCGCCGTGACGCAGACGGCGCCGGCCTGGAATGCCGTGGACGAGCTCCTCGTTGACGGAGATGCACGTTGAGGCCGGAAAGCCCCGGTATCCCTTGAAGCTGGGCACGGCGTCGTGGGAGCGGATGAACTCCTCGATGTGGCGGTCGATTTCCGCCGTGGTGATGCCGGGGCGCAACAGGCCGCGCACAATTTGATGGGCGCGGGCCACGAGACGCCCGGCCTGGCGCATGAGCTCGATCTCGCGGCGCGACTTGAGCACGATCATGGGGTTCGCCGGTCCACAATGGCCGCCACAATGGCGCGGTTGACCTCCTCAATGGAGGCTTCCCCGTCGATGGTGGACAGCAGGCCCCGCTGCCGGTAATAATCGATGACCGGCAAAGTCTCCTGCATGTAAATTTCCAGCCGTCGCCGGATGGCAGCTTCGTCCTTGTCATCGTCCCGCTGGTAGAGGGGGCCACCACAGCGGTCGCAGACCGCCTCCTGCTGAGGCGGGTTGAAGACCACGTGGTAGGTGGCCTGACATTCCCGACAGACGCGCCGGCCCGTGAGGCGGCGCAGCAACTCCGCCTCGCTCACCTCGATGTAAATGGCCTGAGTGACCTGAGCACCCCACCCGGCCAGCATCTCGTCCAGGGCGCGGGCCTGGTTCAAGTTGCGCGGGTAGCCGTCCAAGATGGCGCCGGCTTGGGCGTCCGGCCGGGAGAGGCGTTCTTGAACCATGGCGTTGGTCACTTCGTCGGGCACCAGCTCGCCGCGCTCCATGTACGCCTTGGCCATGCGGCCCAAGTCCGTCTGCTCCTTCAGGTTGTCGCGGAAGAGGTCGCCTGTGGCCACTTGGGGAATGCCGAAGCGGTCCTGGAGCAGGCGGGCTTGGGTGCCCTTGCCCGACCCCTGGGCGCCGAACAGGATGATGTACCGGCGAGCTTCTCCTTTCATCGTCTGCTCCCGATGGAACCATGTTCCGGCCACACGATGGCCTACCGCAGCCCACTCCGCCGGATGAAGCCCTCGTAGTGGCGCATGAGCAACTGGGCCTCGAGCTGCTTCATGGTGTCGATGACTACGCCCACCACGATGAGCAGGCCCACGCCGCTGATGATCATGGGGTCCACCTGCCCTCCGGGCAGCGTGATGCCGAAGGGCACCAACACCAGGCGCAGGATGTAGGGCAAAATGGCAATCAGCCCCAGGAAGAGGGCACCGGCGAAGGTAATGCGGTGGAGCACGCCGTTCAGGTACTCCTCCGTGGGCCGGCCCGGCCGAATCCCGGGCACGGAGCCGCCCTGGCGGCGAAGCGTCTCGGCCAGGTTCTGCTGTCGGAAGATGACATCGGTGTAGAAGTAGGTGAAGGCCACCACCATCAGAAAGTACATGACCCAGTAGAAGGGGCTGTTGCTGCTGAAAGCCTGGGAGATGGAGAAAGCCACGTTAGCCACAGTGGGAATGTTCACGGTGCTCAAGTAACTGGCGATGATGCCCGGGAAGATGAGCAGGCTCTGGGCGAAGATGATGGGAATCATCCCGGACGAGTTGACGCGCAGCGGGATGTACGTGTTCTGGCCGCCGTAGACCCGCATTCCCCGCACGCGGCGCCCGTACTGGACGGGGATACGGCGTTGCCCCTCCTGGATGATCACGATGGCGAAGATGGTGACCACCATGAGCACCAGGAAGAGCACCAGCGTCGCCACGCCGCTGGCTCCCATGATCTGGGCCATGCGGGAGGGAGCCTGGGCCACGATGCCGCCCAAGATGATGATGGAGATGCCGTTGCCCAGGCCGCGTTCCGTGATGAGGTCGCCCAGCCAGATGGCGAACATGGTGCCGGCGGTCAGGGCGAAGAGGGTGGCCAGCGTGGCGAGCAGGTTGGGCCCGGCAAAGCTGAAGTTGGGCAGCACCCCCGCCTGCCGCATGAGGGCGGCCTGGCCCAAGCCCTGCAAGAAGGCCAGGGGCACGGTGAGCCAGTAGGTGTACTGGTTGAGCTTGTGGCGCCCCTGTTCGCCCTCCTTGCTCAGCTCCTGGAGTTGGGGGATGAGGGGCGTGAGCAACTGCAGGGCAATGGAGGCCGTGATGTAGGGGTACACCCCCATCGCCACCACTGAGAAGTTGGCCAGGGCGCCGCCGGAGAGCAGGTCGAACAGGGCCCCCAACTGATTGTTGCGCAGGAAGAGGTCGAGGGCCTCCCGGTCCACGCCGGGCACCGGGATGTGGGCGACCAAGCGGTAGATCACCAGAATGCCCAACGTGAAGAGCAGCCTGGCCCGCAGGTCGGGCAGGCGAAAGGCATTTCGCATGGCATCAAGCATGACTCACTCCTCTCTTACGGCCATTGCCCGTCGGCGCCGGCCAGGCCCACGTCAGCCCTCTTCCCAGGCCACTTCCACGGCCTGGCCGCCGGCCGCCTCGATCTTCTCCCGCGCAGAGCCCGAGAAGGCGTGGACCTTGACCGTCAGGGCCTTTTTCAACTCGCCTTGGCCCAACACCTTGACGGGCAACTTGCCCTTCTTGATCAGTCCCCGCTCCAACAGGTTATCGGGCGTCACCTCTTCGCCGTCCTCGTACTTGTCGTTGAGACGCTCCACGTTCACAATGCGGTACACCCGGCGCGACACCAGCCGGAACCCCACGCCGCGCGCGTAGGGCATTCGGTTCATGCGCGTGCTCATGCCCCGGAACCAGGGCTGCTTGGTGCCTCCGCTGCGCGCGCCCTGCCCCTTGCGGCCCCGGCCGGCGTAGGTGCCTCCCTTGCCGGCGTTGCCGCGCGCCACCCGCTTGCGGCGCTTGGTGCTCCCTGGGGCCGGGCGCAAATCGTGCAGTCGAATCTCCTCGCTCATGGCGCTTTCTCCTGCTCCAAGAATGAACAGTGCCGTTGGGCCGCCTCTGGGACCTACGCTTCAGTTCGAGGGGGGCTCCTCGGGTTCGGGCGCCTCGATCTCCTCGTACTCCACCAGGTGGGCCACCTTCCGACACATCCCCAGGATGGAGGGCGTGGCACGGTGGATCACCTCGTCGCCCAAACGGCGCAGGCCCAAGGCCTTGATCGTCTCCTTCTGGCGCTTGGAGTAACCGATGGCGCTCTTCACGTATCGAACACGGACGTACTTCTCAGCCACGGTGTGCCTCCTCCACGTGGTCTCGGTACCAAGGGGGCACGATCTGCTTGAGGGGCTTGCCACGGCGCTCGGCCTCCTCGTAGATGTCCTTCATCTGCCTGAGACCCTCGAACGTGGCTTGCACCACGTTGAGCACGTTGTTGCTCCCCAAGGACTTGGTCAACACGTCGCGCACGCCGGCGGCCTCCAGCACCGCGCGCACGGCGCCGCCGGCGATCACGCCCGTGCCCGGCGCGGCCGGCTTCATGAAGACCCGCGCCGCGCCGAAGTCCACCGTGATCGGGTGGGGAATCGTGGTGCCCAGCAGGGGAACGCGGATCATGTTCTTCTTGGCCCGCTCGACCCCCTTGCGGATGGCCGCCGGCACCTCGCGGGCCTTGCCGATGCCAATGCCCACGTGCCCTTGGCCGTCCCCCACCACCACGATGACGCGGAAACCGAAACGCCGGCCACCCTTGACCACCTTGGCCGTGCGGATGATGCTTACCACCTTTTCCTGCAACTCGCCTTCCGGTCGGATCTCCTGCCGTGCAGTCATGGGGACGCCTTCCCTCCTTAGAATTCCAGCCCGCCCTCGCGAGCACCCTCGGCGAGCGCCTTGACGCGCCCGTGGTACTTGTACCCACCCCGGTCGAAGACCACCCTGGTGATGCCGGCGGCTCGGGCCCGCTCGGCCAGGGTCAACCCCACCTGGCGGGCGGCCTCCACCGGGCGAAGCCCCTTCACCTGCTCGCGGAGCTGGCGGTCCAAGGTGCTGGCCGAGACGAGCGTGTGGCCCCGGGTGTCGTCAATGATCTGGGCGTAGATGTTGGTCAGGCTGCGGTAGACGTTCAGGCGGGGCCGTTCGGGCGTGCCGAAGACCCGCTTGCGCACCCGCAGGTGGCGCCGCTTCCGTGCCGCGCGCGGCGTGCGGCGCCGCTGTCGTTGGCTCATTCGCTGGCCCATACCTCACTCCTCCACTCTGCCGACGCCGGCGCTCCCACGGCCTCGCCGTCCGCCGGCGAAATTGAAGCTGTCAAGGGAGACCCATCTTGTACCACACGGCTGTTCCCCGGAATATCGGGGGAAACTGCCGGCTCCCGCTCAGGTGAGTGTCACGCCTACTTGCGGCCGCTCTTGCCGGCCTTGCGGCGAATGACCTCGTCGGCGTAGCGGATGCCCGTGCCCTTGTAGGGCTCGGGCGGGCGCACGCGCCGCACCCGGGCGGCCATTTCGCCGACGAGCTGCTTGTCAATGCCCCGCACGATCACTTGCTTGCCGCTGCGGTCCGGCACCTCGAAGGTGATGCCCGGGGGGGCCGGGATCTCCACCGGGTGGCTGTACCCCACGTTGAGCACCAGCTTGTCGCCGCGCACGTCGGCCCGGTAGCCGGTGCCTTCCAGGATGAGGCGCTTCTCGTATCCCTTGGCCACCCCCTGCACCATGTTGTTGATCAGGGCACGGGTGAGCCCGTGCAGGGCCTTGTGCCGGCGATGGTCACTGGGGCGCCGCACGATCACCTGCCCGTCCTTGACTTCCACGTGCATGTCGGGATCGAACGTGTACTTCAGCTCTCCCTTGGGGCCTTTCACCGTCACAGTGTGACCTTGGACGCTCACAGTGACGCCCTTAGGGACGGGCACCGGCATCCTTCCTATCCGAGACATGATCTTCTCCCTCCACTCGCGAACTCCGCGGCCCGGGGCCGGCGCTTTCTACCAGACGTAGCAGATGACTTCGCCGCCGACGCCCAGGCGTCGCGCCTGCCGGTCGGTCATGATGCCCTTGGACGTGGTGAGAATGGCAATGCCTATGCCGCTCAACACCCAGGGGATCTCGTCCTTGCCGACGTAGATGCGCCGTCCCGGCTTGCTCACGCGCTTCAGGCCGGTGATGACCGGCTTCTTCTCCCGGTCGTACTTGAGCCACAGGCGCAACATGGGCCGGGGTTTCTGGTCCAGCACGTCCACCCGCTCGATGTACCCCTCCTTCACCAGGATATCGGCGATGGCCTTCTTCATTTTGCTGGAGGGAACCAGCACGTACTGCTTGCGCACCATCAGCGCGTTGCGGATGCGCGTCAGCATGTCGGCAATGGGGTCGGTCATCATGGTCGTATCCTCCCTGAGCGCTCCACCCGTCTTACCAGCTCGCCTTGCGGACGCCGGGGAGCTCGCCCCGCAGCGCCAACTGGCGGAAGCAGATGCGGCAGAGCCGGAAACGCCGGATGAACGCCCGTGGGCGCCCACACCGCTCACACCGGTTGCGCACCTGGTTCGGGTACTTGCGCCGTTTCTCGCGGGCAATCATGCACTTCTTGGCCACCGTTCCTCTCCTTCCGTTGACATAATTGTGCGAGGAGCCGTCTCCGATCTCAGCGACGGCGGAAGGGCATTCCCAGCAGCGCCAGCAGCCGGCGGGCTTCTTCGTCCGTCTTGGCCGTGGTGACGATGCTGATTTCCATGCCGCGGATCTTGTCGATCTTGTCGTAGTCCACCTCGGGGAAGACGAGCTGTTCGCGCAGCCCCAAGGTATAGTTGCCGTGGCCGTCGAAGGAGTCGGGCGAAACGCCACGGAAGTCCCGCTGGCGCGGCAGGGCCACGTTGATGAGGCGGTCCAAGAAGCTCCACATGCGCTCGCCGCGCAGCGTCACCTTGACCCCGATGGGCTGGCCGGCCCGCAGCCGGAAGTTGGAGATGCTCTTCTTGGCCCGCGTGATCACGGGGCGCTGGCCGGTGATGGTCATTAGGTCCTGGACGGCGAAGTCGAGGGCCTTCGGGTTTTGGACCGCCTCACCCATGCCGATGTTGACCACGACCTTTTTGATTCGCGGCACTTGCATGACGTTCTTGTACTTGAACTCCTCCATGAGGGCCGGCACGACCCGTTCGCGGTAGATCTGCTGCAATCTCGCGGCCATCTCTGCTCACCTCAATATTTGTCAATGGGCTGACCGCACTTCTTGCACACGCGCACCTTCTTGCCCGTTGAGCGGTCAATGTTGACCCGTGTGGGGCGGTCGCAGTGGGGACAGACCAGCATCACGTTGCTGTGGTGGATGGGGGCCTCGCGAGTGATGCGCCCTGTTTGCGTCTGGACGCGGCCGGTGGCCCGCTGGTGTTTGACGATCAGGTTGACGCCGGCCACCACCACGCGGTCGTGGTCGGGGTCGTGTTGGCCCTTGCGCCGGCCGTACTTGAACTTGCCGCGCACCACGCGCTGGACTTCTCCCCGCTTGCCCCGGTCCTTGCCGCGCACCACTTCCACAAGGTCACCTGTTTTGATGTACATGGCTTTTCCTCCTCCTGGCGGCCGTCTGCCCCGTTTACCACACCTCGGGGGCCAAGGAGACGATGCGGCTGAACCCCTTCTCGCGCAACTCGCGGGCCACGGGGCCGAAGACCCGGGTGCCCCTGGGGTTGCCCTGGTGGTCCAGCAAGACGGCCGCGTTGTCGTCGAACCGGATGTAGGTGCCGTCGGGGCGCTTGTACTCCTTGCGGGTGCGCACCACAACGGCCCGGACCACATCCCCCTTCTTCACGGAGCCGCCGGGCTGCACTTCCTTGACGCTGGCGACGATCACGTCGCCCACGGAGGCGTACCGCCGGCGGCTGCCGCCCAGCACGCGGATGCAGAGAATCTCGCGCGCGCCGGAGTTGTCGGCCACCTTGAGACGGGATTCCTGTTGGATCATGGCTACTGCTCCGCCCGTTCGAGAATTTTCGTCACCACCCACCGCTTGGTCTTGCTCAGGGGGCGGGACTCAATGATCTCCACCCGGTCGCCGATGCGGCAGGCGTTGTGTGCGTCGTGGGCGTGGTACTTCTTGGAGCGGCGGATGGTCTTGCCGTAGAGAGGGTGGCGTACCATCCGCTCGACCCGCACCACCACCGTCTTGTCCATCTTGTCGCTGACCACCACACCGACGAGTCGTCGTCGCCGTTCGCGCGCCATCGGTTATCCCTCCTGCTCCTTGGCCTGTTCTCCTTGCCGGGCGCGCTCGTACTCGGCCCAGAGCTCCCGTTCGCGCAGGATGGTCTTGATGCGCGCGATCTCACGGCGCGTTTTGCGCATTTGGGAGGTGTCCTGGAGCTGGCGCGTGGCGTGCTGGAAGCGCAGGCTCCACAGGCGCTGGTAGGCCTCGTCGAGCTTCTGGCGCAGCTCCTCGTCCGACAACTGGCGGAGTTCGTCGGCCCTCATGCGCCACCTCCTTCGATGGTTTGGTCGGCCCGGCTGACGATCTGGGTCTTAATGGGCAGCTTGTGGGCGGCCAGCCGCAGGGCCTCGTGGGCGACCTCGTCGGGCACGCCTCCGATCTCGAACATGATGCGGCCGGGCTTGACCACGGCCACCCAGTGATCCACCGAGCCCTTGCCGGAGCCCATGCGCGTTTCGGCCGGCTTCTTGGTGACGGGCTTGTCCGGGAAGATGCGGATCCAGACGTTGCCGCTGCGGCGGACGAAGCGCACGATGGCACGGCGGGCCGCCTCGATCTGGCGGGCGGTGATCCAGGCGGGCTCGAGGGCCTGCAGGCCGTAGTCGCCGAAGCTGACCCGTGTGCCCCGAGACGCTCGCCCCTTCATGCGGCCACGGAACTGTTTGCGGTACTTCACCCGCTTTGGCATCAACATGGTTGCCTCACTCCTTCCCCACTCTGGTCATGCACGGGCCGGCGCTCACACGCCGGACGACGTTGCCGTGGCGAACGGCTGGCCGGCCTCGCCTTCGGGAAGCACGTCCCCCTTGTAGACCCACACCTTGATGCCGATGCGGCCGAAGGTGGTCAGGGCCTCGGTCTGGGCGTAGTCGATGTCGGCCTGGAGCGTGTGGCGTGGCACCCGCCCCTCCTGGGCGTCCTCACGGCGGGCCATTTCGGCGCCGCCCAAGCGGCCGGCCACGCGGATCTTCACGCCCTTGGCGCCGGCGCGCATGGCCCGCTGGATGGCCTGTTTCATGGCCCGCCGGTGGCTGACACGCCGTTCGAGCTGGGTGGCGATGTTCTCGGCAATGAGGTGGGCGTCCAAGTCCGGGTTTTCCACCTCGTGGACGTCGATGTGGATGCGCTTGCCGGTCATGGTTTCGAGGGCTTCCCGCAGCAGGCGCACGTTTTCCCCCCGCCGGCCGATGACGATGCCGGGGCGGGCGGTCCACAGGGTGATGCGCACCTCGTTGGGGAAGCGCTCGATCTGGATGTCGCTGATGCCCACGCGGCCCAGCGACTCCCGGATGTGTTCACGGATGCGCCGGTCCTCTTGGACTTGTTCGGCGTACTGCTGGCCCTCGGCGTACCAGCGCCCCTTCCAGTCCTTGATAATGCCCAGCCGAAATCCGTAGGGATGAACTTTGCGTCCCAAGGCTCAACTCCTTTGGTCTGCTCTTACTCTTCGTGCTCTCGCAGCACAACGGTGATGTGGCAGCTCCGGCGGATGATGGGCTTCCACCGGCCCCGGGCCTCGAACCGCCGCCACAGGCGCCGCGGGCCCTCGTCCACGAAGATGCGGTGGATGTAGAGGTCGTGGCGGCTCAGCCCCTCGTTGTTTTCGGCGTTGGCCACGGCGCTTTCGATGACCTTGGCGATGGGCTTGGCGGCCCGCTGGGGCATCAGGTGGAGTTTTGCCAAGGCCTCGTCCACGTCCATGCCGCGCACGACGTTGGCCACCCGGCGCACTTTGTAGGGCGACAGCGGAATGTAGCGCGCCACGGCGCGCACTCCGCCCACTTCTTGCTTGTCCATGGCTCCACCTCGACGTGTTTCAGGTTAGCGGCGCACCTTGCTCTTGCGGTCCTTGGCGTCGTGCCCCCGGAAGGTGCGCGTGGGGGCGAACTCTCCCAGCTTGTGGCCCACCATCTGCTCCGTGATGTAGACGGGCACGTGTTGCCGGCCGTTGTGCACGGCAATGGTGTGGCCCACCATCTGGGGGAAGATGGTGGAATCCCGGCTCCACGTCTTGATCACCTGGCGTTTGCCGGTGCGGTTGAGCTCCTCGATCTTCCTCAGGAGCTTGGGGTCAACGTAAGGCCCCTTTTTCAGCGAACGTGCCATACCACCTCACTCCTTTGCCTTTCTCCGTTCCTGCCCTGCCGAAACCACATACCCCGAAGACAATCCCGGACGCAGTGTGGCCGGCGGCACAGCGCGTCGGGGAGCCCGGTGTGAGGCCCCTACTTGCGCCGGCGCACGATGAAGCGGTCGCTGCGCTTGTTGCGGCGGGTCTTCTTGCCCAAGGCCGGCTTCCCCCACGGCGTCTTGGGCCCGGGGAGGCCGATGGGCGCCTTGCCCTCGCCGCCCCCGTGGGGGTGGTCCCGGGGCGTCATGGCCGAGCCGCGCACCGTGGGGCGCCAGCCCATGTGACGCTTGCGGCCGGCCTTGCCCAAGTCGATGTTGCCGTGTTCCACGTTCCCCACCTGGCCGATGGTGGCCCGGCAGCGGATGTGGATCATGCGCATCTCGCCGCTGGGCAGGCGCACGGTGGCGTAGTCGCCCTCCTTGGCCATGAGCTGGGCCGAGGTGCCGGCGGCCCGCACGAGTTGGGCGCCGCGCCCGGGCTCCAGCTCGATGTTGTGAATGACGGTGCCCACCGGGATGTCGGCCAAGGGCAGGGCGTTGCCCACGCGGATTTCCGCCTCCGGCCCGCTCATGATCACGTCGCCCACCTTGAGGCCCAAGGGGGCGATGATGTAGCGCTTCTCGCCGTCGGCGTAGACGACCAGGGCAATGCGCGCCGAGCGGTTGGGATCGTACTCGATGCTGGCCACGCGGGCGGGGATGCCGTCCTTGTCCCGCTTCCAGTCAATGATGCGGTATTTGCGCTTGTGGCCCCCGCCCCGGTGGCGCACGGTAATGCGCCCCTGGTTGTTCCGGCCGGCGTGTTTTTTGAGGGGCTCGACAAGGGAGCGTTCCGGCTCCGTCTTGGTGATCTCGCTGAAGTCGTACCCGGTCATGCCCCGCCGGCCGGGCGATGTTGGCTTGTAAACCTTGATGCCCATCGTCTTGCTCCTCGTGTGCTCTTGCGAGTTCTCCTGTGGGCGCCGTCAAGGAACGCCAAGGGCCTTCACGCCGCCTCAGACGCCCTCGAAGAAGGAGATCGTGTCCCCGGGCGCCAGGGTGACAATGGCCTTCTTCCGGGGGGAGGTCTTGGAGACCTGGCGCCCCCAACGCCGCGTCTTGCCGGGGAGGCGCACGATGCGCACTTTGGTCACCGTGACGCCAAAGGCGGTCTCCACTGCCTCCTTCACCTGCCGCTTGTTGGCGCGCGGGTCGATCTCGAAGGTGTACTGGTTCAATTCTTCTTGCTGCCGCATCGTCTTCTCGGTGATGATGGGCCGCTTGAGCACTTCGTACACGTGCATGGCGATTATCCTCCGTCTCGGTTCATCCCCACAGGGCCTCGATCTGGCGCAGCGCGTCCAGCGGCATGAGAATGTACTCGTGGCCCAGCAGGTCCCGCACGTTCAGGTAGCGCCAGTGGAGGGTGCGCACGTCCGGCAGGTTGCGGGCCGAGCGTTTGACGTTGTCGTCCCCGTCCACGCCCGTGAGCACGACGACGCTGTGGCCGGCCAAGCCGAGCCGCTCCAGCAGGGCTGCCATCTCGCGGGTCTGGGGGCGATCCAGCTCCAAGCGGTCCACGATGACGATGCGCTTTCCCTGTGCCTTGGCGGCCAGCGCCGAGCGGATGGCCAGGCGGCGCATCTTCTTGGGCATCTTTTGGGTGTAGTCACGGGGCTTGGGACCGAAGACGACGCCGCCGCCAACCCAGTGAGGGGCACGGCGGGACCCCTGGCGCGCCCGGCCGGTGCCCTTCTGGCGCCAGACCTTGCGGCCGGTGCGGGCCACCTCCGCCCGCGTTTTGGTGCTGTGGGTGCCCAGCCGCTTGTTGGCGAGCTGGCGCACCAGGGCCTGGTGCATGACCGGGATGTTGGGCTCGATCTCGAAGATGGTGGGCGCCAGCTCCACTTCGTCCACCTGTTCGCCTTGCATGTTGTAGACGGCGACCTTCATTTGGCCCTCCTCTCAGCCTGCCGACGTTCGCGGACTTTGACGGCCTCACGGATGATGAGCAGTCCGTTGCGGGCGCCGGGCACGGCCCCCTTGACGGCCAGCAGGTTGCGCTCCGGGTCCACCAGCACGACTTTGAGGTTCTGGATGGTGACCCGCCGGGTGCCCATGCGGCCGGCCATCCGCTGTCCCTTGAAGACCCGGCCGGGATCGGTGCCGGCGCTGATGGCGCCCGGCGCGCGCTCGCGGTCACTTTGGCCGTGGGTCTTGGGCTGGCGCCGGAAGCCGTGGCGCTTGATGGTGCCGGCGAAGCCACGCCCCTTGCTGTAGCCGGTGACATCGACCAAGTCTCCCTTCTCGAAGATGGAGACGTCAATGCGCTGGCCAACCTCAAACTCCTCGCCGTCGTCGAGCGGGAATTCCCGCAGATAACGCAAGGGGGGCACGCCGGCCTTCTCCAAGTGTCCGAGCTCCGGCTTGTTGAGGCGCTTCTTGGCGACCTCCTCGAAGCCGAGTTGGACGGCGCGGTACCCGTCTCGCTCCTCAGTGCGGACTTGGGTCACGTAGCACGGGCCGGCTTGGATCACCGTGACGGGCACGACCTCGCCGTTGTCGTCGAAAATTTGGGTCATGCCGATCTTCTTGCCGAGAATGCCTTTCATCGTATCCTCTCCCGCGCCCATTGGGCCACGCTCCCCGCACGGCGGACGGCGGCGGGGCAGGCCTCTTCCGGGTACGCCGTTGGCACAACGTTGCCTGCCAATGGGGCAGGCGACGTTCAGATCTTGATCTCGATGTGGACGCCTGCCGGCAAGTTCAACTTCATGAGGCTGTCGATGGTCCGGCTGTCGGGGTTGAGCACGTCGATGAGCCGCTTGTGGGTGCGGATCTCGAAGTGCTCCTGGGAATTCTTGTCAATGAAGGGCGAGCGAATGACCGTGAAGCGCTCGATGCGCGTCGGCAGGGGCACGGGGCCAACGACGCGCGCTCCCGTGCGCTCGGCCGTCTCCACGATCAGCCGGGCCGATTGGTCCAGCAGGCGATGGTCATACGCTTTGAGACGGATACGAATTCTCTGGTGTGCCATCGAAACCTCTCACACTTCAATTCGTGACGCCGCCCCGCCCAGAGGACGGGACGGCACAGTTTGGCCACCGACGATGCGCGCTTACTCGATGATCTTGGTGATGACGCCGGCGCCGACGGTGCGGCCGCCCTCGCGGATGGCGAAGCGGGAGCCCTCCTCGAGGGCCACGGGCTCGATGAGCTCGACGACGAGGTTGACGTTGTCGCCGGGCATGACCATTTCGACGCCTTCGGGCAGGGTGATGGTGCCGGTCACGTCCAGGGTGCGGATGTAGAACTGGGGCCGGTAGCCGTTGAAGAAGGGGGTGTGGCGGCCGCCCTCTTCTTTTTTGAGCACGTAGACCTCGGCCTCGAACTTGGTGTGGGGGGTGATGGAGCCGGGCTTGGCCAGGACCATGCCGCGCTCGACCTCGTCGCGGCCGATGCCCCGGAGCAGGACGCCGATGTTGTCGCCGGGGAGGGCCTCGTCGAGGAGCTTGTGGAACATCTCGATGCCGGTGACCACGGTCTTGCGGGTGGGGCCGAGGCCGACGATCTCGACCTCCTCGTTGAGGCGGAGGGTGCCGCGCTCGACGCGGCCGGTCACCACGGTGCCGCGGCCCTTGATGCTGAACACGTCCTCAATGGGCATGAGGAAGGGCTTGTCGGCCTCGCGGACGGGCTGGGGGATGTACTCGTCCACGGCGTCCAAGAGCTCCCAGATGCGGCCGCACCACTGGCATTCCCGCTCACCGCAGCCGCATTCGAGGGCTTTCAGGGCGGAGCCGCGCACCACGGGCACCTCGTCGCCGGGGAAGCCGTACTGGTCGAGGAGCTCGCGGACCTCGAGCTCGACCAGTTCGAGGAGCTCCTCGTCGTCCATCATGTCAACTTTGTTGAGGAAGACGACCATGGCGGGCACTTCCACCTGGCGGGCGAGCAAAATGTGCTCCCGGGTCTGGGGCATGGGCCCGTCGGGGGCGCTCACCACGAGGATGGCGCCGTCCATCTGGGCTGCGCCGGTGATCATGTTCTTGATGTAGTCGGCGTGGCCGGGGCAGTCCACGTGGGCGTAGTGTCGCTTCTCGGTCTCGTACTCCACGTGGGCGATGGCGATGGTGATGCCCCGCGCCCGCTCTTCCGGCGCCTTGTCGATCTCCTCGAAGGGGGTGAAGTCCGCGAACCCCTTCGTGGCGAGCACCCGCGTGATCGCCGCCGTCAGCGTGGTCTTCCCGTGGTCCACGTGCCCGATCGTCCCGACGTTCACGTGTGGTTTCGTGCGCACAAATTTCTCTTTGGCCATCGGTGCTCCTTGCCTCCTCTCATTTACCTTCCGCGAGGGGCCCGTCCGCTGCGCTACGGCTTCAACGAACGAACCAAGACCGCCACTGGACGTGTTCCAAACACGCGAAAAAGCCGACGGTCGGACTCGAACCGACAACCGTCCGCTTACAAGGCGGATGCTCTGCCAATTGAGCTACGTCGGCTTGCGAGCAAAGTATATCGCGAATCCAGATGGCTGTCAAACGCTTGCCAACGGTGTAGTATAACTGCCCCTCGTTTCCCTGTCAAAGGCCAGCGGGCTGACCCTCCCCCCTTTATCCTGAAAGGAGGGAAGGGGCGTGGGGGCCGTGCAACCATCTCTCCAGTTCCACCACCCGCCTGACCCGTTCCACGTCCCCGTAATCGGGAAACACATCCCCTGGGTCCACGAGCACGGCGTGCATGTCGCTGGCCTTGGCACCGGCCACGTCGGTAAACGGGTTGTCGCCCACGTGAACGGCCTGTTGTGGGGAGACGCCGGCCGCCTGCAACATGTGGCGAAAAGGGGCCGGGTCGGGTTTCATGAGGCCAAGGGTATCACGGGTGACGATGAGGTCGAAGAGGTGGGCGATTCCGAGCTCCTGGCAGAATGCGACCACCGTCTCGGGGCGATTGGTGAGCAGGGCGACGGTATATCCTCGGCTGCGCAACTGCTCCAGCCAAGGCACAAGATCGGGCTCTACCCACGAGCGGGCTTCCAACGTCAGTGCCCGTTCCGTCACGGCCCTCAGGGCCCGCCTGCGACTGGGGGGCAGGATGCCCATAGCGGCCATGAGCTGATCGTTGAAGAGCGTGAAGAACTCCTCGGGAGTACTCTCCTCCTGGCGCGCTCCCCGGGTGTACTCCAGGCCGAAGAAGGTGTAGAGAAAGCGCACGGCCACTTGACGCTGTCGCGTGCTCAGGGGCACTCCACTCTCCTCGGCGATGATGTCGAGCAGGCGGAAGAAGAAGTCACTGTGATAGATGGTGCCATCGAAGTCGAGGGAAATCAACTTGATTGTGTGCTCTGAGGTCATGGGGTGTGCTCATCCTCCGAGTCTATCCCAAACGAGGGGCGTTGGTTGGACAAAACAGGCCATTTCCGGTATAGTATCCCTCTCGGGATGGAAGGCAATCCCCGCCCAAAAGACCGAACGAAGTGCAGAGGAGGGATAGCTCGTGCCCAACACAAAGTCGGCGAAGAAGCGCCTGCGTCAGAGTGAAAAGCGCCGCCTGCGCAACCGACATTACAAGGGGCAAATGCGCTCCTCGATCAAACAGGCACGAAAGGCCATCGAGGCCGGCGATTGGGAGACAGCCGAGGAGATGCTCCGGCGGGCGTACAAGGCCATCGACAAGGCCGCCAGCAAGGGAGTCATCCACAAGAACAACGCCGCCCGCAAGAAAGCCCGCCTGATGGCGTTCTACAACCGGGCCCGCGCTCAGCTCCAGGCCGGATCGTCCTGAGCTCCGGCAGTCCGGGCTGCCGGCACGGCACCGCCAGAGGGGGGACCTCAGGCCACACGTGGAGGCCGCGCGACACCGTCACGCGGCCTTTTGGTGTTTAGTCAACTTCGTCCTCCTCGGCGGCGGCCTGGCGCATTGCCTGAAGAAGCTCGGACATCTTGATGGCGTTCTCCTCGACTTTGCGCATCAGGCTTAGGTAGGGGGCGTCAGGTGGCGCCTGTTGGACTATCAGATTGCTGTATCCCAGAATGATCGTCAGGGGTTGGGTGAGCTTGTGGACGACAGCTCGCGTTATCTCCCGGCGGATGCGCTGCTCGTCCTGCGGCCGGAGGAAGAGCCAATCCACCCACCCTTCCGGGTGGCTCACCACCGTGGCACTGGTGCTCACGCGCTCGCCTGTGCGTGTCCTGAGCGCAATGGGCCCGTCTGTCACCGGCTTCTCCGCGGCCTCTAGGAGCATCTCGCGCAGGGTTGACGGCTCCTCGGCAAGGGCCTCGGCTTGGGCGCCGCAGAGGGCCTCGTGGCTGGGATAGCCGAGCAACTCGACCAAGGCATCGTTGGCGAAGATGATACACCCTTGAGGAGTCGTCTGCATGGCGGGAACCGGGAGAGAAGCGAGGAGCCGCCGAAGGGGAGAGGGTACGTCACGCGCACGTTGGGCGTCCGAGTCCTTGTCGTCGCTGTAGCTCACGGCTTCTCCTCCCTCTTTTGCTGCCCGGCCTCGGCGGCCCCGTGCGTTGCGAAGTGGCCGTCGTTCACTCGTGGGCCTGCTGTTGCCAGTCGATCACGTGGCAGGCCGCGCTCAGCGAGGCCAACGATTCGTCGTGGGCCACTGAGAGGACCGGGCTCACGGGCAATCCCTCAGGGCCGACAATGTAGACTTGGTACGTCGTCGCGATGGCGTTGATGGGGATGTCATAGTTGCCGGGGGGATCACTCTTGCTCGTTGCCACGAACTTGTTGCCCCACTCGTCCACGGCCACAATGGTCACGCCGGCCACCGGCGCCTGTTCCCCGTTGACCACTATTCCCTTGATGTAGTGGCCCACACAGGCGCCTCCGGCGCCGGGCTCGGCCTGCACCTCCTGCCGGAGGGGGACAAAGGCGTAGTCGGAGGTCCCTTCGGGGGTGGCCGTGGGGCCGGGGACGGGTTGATTTCCTGTGCCCCCTTGGTTGTCGGAGGCAGACGGGGGTGCGATGAGGTCGGCCTGCTGTTGACACTTCGCCTCGGCCACTTGGGCTCGTTCGGCCACGTCCTTCCGCTCTTGAACTGACAGGGACGCCCGGTACTGCTCGGCCGCGTCGCACCAGATGCGGCGGTCGAAGAATTCGTCGCCGGCGCGCCGGAGGGCCTCGGCCAGGCGAGCGGTCACGTCGTAGTAGGAGGCGTCAATGAGGTAGGCGCGCCGAAAGCTGTCGGCCGCCAGGAGCCAGTCGCCGCGTTCCCACGCCTCCGCGCCCTGGCGATACGCGCTCGCCAGCCGGCGTTTCCGCAGCACGGTGTCGTCCTCCGGCGCCAAGGCCAGCGCGCGGTCAAAGTGGCGCACGGCGGCCTCGAAGTCACCTTGGCCCTCGGCAGCCTCGCCGGCCTGCACGTGGGCTTGGAAGAGCAATGTGCTCACCTCTTCGGCGCGAAACGACGGGAACGCTTCCTGCACCTGTTCGAATGCCTCGGCCGCCTCGGCAAATCGGCCGGCATTGTACGCCTCGACGGCCTTGGCCCATGCCTCCTCAGGTGTGGCGGGGACAGACAGGGCCTGTGCCGGCCGGGCCGCGGCGGCCTCGGCCACTTCCAGCGCCTTGCGGGCCGCCTCCAGGTCGGGCTCGAGCCGCAGCGCCTCTTGGAACGAGGCGGCGGCCAGCTCGTAACGCCCTTCCCGGTAGTACCGCTGGCCCTGTTCGTACAGCAAGATGGCTTGCTTCGTGGCCGTCACAGCCCGGTCGTTCAGCCCCTGATAGACGGCCAGTGCGCCCAACACGATGAAGAGAAGGGCCAGCGCCGCGGCCACACCGAGGAAAAGGCGAATCCAGAAGCGCACCGAGAGGGCTGAGGGGTCATCGGCAAGGTCGGCCGACGCCGTGGACGTGGAGGTGGTGGAGGTGGATGGCGCCTGGCTTGCGTCCCGGTCTGGGCCTTCCTGGTGGATGGGCGTACCACACCACGGGCACGTGGCCCGCTTCCGGCGCACCCAGGCGCCACAGTTGGCGCAGAGGTGGATGGCCTCTCGTTGTGTCACCGGGTGGGAAATGCTCACTTGGCTTGCTCCACACGCCCGGCCGCCGTGTGGGGGCGGCCACGGGCACAGACTGCGCGAGCATTATACTCTCACTTGGAGGCCGTGTCTAATGCCGCCCTGACAGGCTTGTGCAACGCTCCAAGCTCGGAACACGGGGAAGGGCAGGGCCGTGCCCCTCAAGGTGCCGAACGCGCCTGCCACCCCAGCGCGGACCACGGGCAGCACAACGGGAAACCTTGAGGAGAATTGGCGAGGCCCAGCACCTGAAACCGGCCGGTCTACCGGAGGAGCACGAGGCGGCGGAACCGTTCGGCGTATTGATATGGTGTGCCCTCCGCCGCCAACCGAGCTCGTTCTCGGATGTACGTGGCCAACTCCTGGGGATGGCCGATTTGGCTCCGGTGGCAGAGAAGCGCTTCGATCTTACGGTCGATGGTCGCCGTGATGTCCACCGCGAAGTTGGGCTCATTGGTCCCCACCAGGAAGATGTCCCGGACGTGGTGAGGGCGAAGCCCTTCTCGCTCGTGCTCCGGGAAGTTCAGCCTGTCCCGCGCCAGGGGGAAGATGGCGTCCAAGGCCGTGTCGCCCACGGCCCGGTGGTCCGGGTGGTTGATCCGCGCGTGGCCGAAGAAGCGGGCTGTGGGGTCGAAAGTGACCACAAGATCGGGGCGCAGCTCGCGAATTTGGCGCACCAAGTCGCGCCGCAATTGGGGCGTGTTGTAGACCTCGCCGTCGGTATAGCCGAGGAAGCGCACTTCTGAGACGCCCAGCACCCGCGCTGCTGCGCGCTGCTCCTCCTCGCGCAGGCGGGCCAACCCCTCGGGAGTCATCTCGGGATCATCACTTCCCTTGCTGCCGTCGGTGACGATGACGTAGATCACCTCTGTGCCGGCCTGTGTCCAGCGCGCGATGGTGCCGCCGGAGCTGAACTCCGTGTCGTCCGGGTGGGCGACAATGAAGAGCACTCGTTTGGGAACGGGAAAGTCGGTCTGCATGGCCGTTTCACCTCGTCGGCAGGATAAGGGTGGAGGGGGGCTGTGCCCTTCAGGGCACGCGGTGGCCGTAGAGCGCGTTTTCCCTGGTGATGCGCTCGACGCCCTTCATGTAGGGCCGTAGCACCTCGGGCACCACAATGCTGCCGTCTTCCTGCTGGTAGTTCTCCATGATGGCGATCATGGTGCGCGGAATGGCCAGGCCGGAGCCGTTGAGGGTGTGGACGTATTCGGGCCGCGCGCCGGGGGCCCGGCGGAAGCGGATGTTTGCCCGCCTGGCCTGGAAGTCCATGAAGTTGGAGCAGGAGGAGACTTCCAACCACTCGTCCATGGCCGGGGCGTACAACTCGATGTCGTACTTGACTGCCGCCGTGAAGGAAAGGTCGCCGGTGACCATTTGCACGCGGCGGTAGGGGATCTCCAGCGCCTCGGCAATCTCCTCGGCGTCCCGGATCAGCCTTTCCAGCTCCTCCATCGAGCTCTCCGGCCTCACGAACTTGACCAACTCCACCTTGTCGAACTGGTAGAGGCGCTTGATGCCCCGCACATCCCGGCCGGCGCTCACCTTCTCCCGGCGAAAGCAGGGCGTGTAGGCCACGTGGTAGATGGGGAGCACCTCCCCGTCCAGAATTTCGTCCCGGTAGAGGTTGGTGACGGGCACCTCGGCGGTGGGAATCCACCAGTAATCCTCCTCGATGTCGCGGAAGAGGTTGTCGCCGAACTTGGGCAAGTTGCCCGTGCCCACCAAACAGTGGCCGCGCACCATGAACGGGGGGTAGACTTCCAGGTAGCCGTGTTTCTCCACGTGAACGTCCAGCATCCACTGGATAAGTGCCCTGTTGAGGAGGGCGCCCAAGCCCTTGAGCACGAAGAACCGGGAGCCGGACAGCTTGACGCCCCGCTCGAAGTCGATGATGCCCAGCGCTTCGCCCAGCTCCCAGTGGGGCTTTGGCCGAAAGTCGAAGGCGCGCGGCTCGCCCCACGTCTTGACCACGGGGTTCTGGGCCGGGTCCGGGGCGACGGGCACCGACTCGTGGGGCAAGTTGGGCACGCGCAACATGGCGTCCCGCAGTTGGGCCTCCACCTCGGCCAGCTCCGGCTCCAGCGCCTCGATGCGGGCGTTGACTCGGCGCACGTGTTCGATGCGCCGTTGGCGCTCCTCCGGGTCGCGGGTGCGGCCGATGGCCTTGGACTCGGCGTTGCGCTCGGCCCGCAGGGCCTCCAGCTCGGTCAGGAGCTCGCGGCGCCGGCGGTCCAAGGCGAGGATGTGGTCTACGATCTCCGTGGGCTCGAAGAGCCTGGCGAGCTGTTCCTTCACGTAATCCGGCCGTTCGCGGATCAGGCGGATGTCGAGCATAGCTGCCTCCACTTCCGAACTTGGGCCAGGCGGCTGGGCCCGGCCGGGGCTGCGGCTGCTGGGCCCTCTATTGTACACCACTCCCCCACGGCGTCTAGCCCCGTTGACGCCCTCGGGCCGGGAACCTAAAATTGTGGGGAGGGCCACCCTGGCCGTCACCCACGCCATGAACCGGCGGCGGGCTGTGCAAATCCGGCACGGCGTGTATAATTGGGCCGCCGTCGGCTCTGCGGCGGCCGGCGGGGAACTGTCACTGGTGGGAGGTCGAGACACCGTATGCAGACCAACGGCTTTCACCTCAAAGTGATGGCACTGGCCACCGAGAACCGCAAGGAAGTCGAACGCTTTGTGAAGTTCGCCGTGGTCGGCGCTGTAGGCGCCCTGGTGGACTTCGGCGTCCTGAACGCGCTCGTGCTCCTGGTGGGCCTCTCCCCTGCGTGGGCGAATCCCTTCTCGGTCAGCGCCGCCATCATGAGCAACTTTATCTGGAACCGGCTGTGGACTTTTCCCGAGAGCCGGCAGCGCCCCTTCCTCACCCAGTTCGGCCAATTTGCCCTCGTCAACCTGGTCGGCCTTCTCATCAACCAGTTGATCTTCGTGACCGCCCTGCATCTCACCTCGCCGGCCGTTCCCCATCCGTGGGATTACAACATTTCCAAGGCCGTGGCCATTGGCCTGGTGCTCTTCTGGAACTTCGGGGTCAACCGGGTCTGGACCTACCGGGGCCTGTAACGTGGGCACGCCATGAGCGTGAGCTTGGGCGTGTGGCGCGTGATGGGACAGAAAGCGTGGCGCGATGTGGGCCGCCGCCGGCTCCGCTCCGCGCTCACCCTGGCCGGCGTCGTCATCGGCGTGGCGGGATTCGTGGCCATCGTCACAGTGGGCCAGGGCTTCGTGCGCCTGCAACAGGCCACCGCCGAGGCCACCCGCCAGCCCCACGTGGAGCTGTGGGTGTGGGATGCACCACCTGGGCTGGCCCGCGCCATCTCGCGCCGGCCCGGGGTGGAGGCCGCCGAGGTCCGCTTCATGCACTACGCCCAAGCCACCGTTGGGGAGCGCACAGTCACCGTGCGCATGGCCGGCCTGTGGAACTTCGACGACCAGCGCGTGGGCAGAGTGGAGTTGTTGGCCGGCCGCTGGCCCCGTCGGCCCGATGAGGCGGCCGTCGAGCCGGGCACGGGCTTGTCTTTGGGCAGCACGTTCGCCTTTCGTGATCCCCAAGGGCGCGATCGCCGGCTCACCGTGGTGGGGCTGGCCCGCCGCCCCACTGCCCTCTCGGCAACCCTCACGGGCGTGCCAGCCGTCTACGTGCCGGCTGAGACCTTGCAGCGCGTCCTGGGGGTGGCCGGGGGAAACCGCCTGTTCGTGCGCGTGCTCCCCTCGGCCGACCGCCAACAGGTGGCCGACGATGTCATCCAGTTGCTCCGCCTGCGGGGAATCGCTCACGGGCAGCCCCGCGTCTACTCGCCAGACGATTTCCCGGGGAAGCGGGAGCTGAATGCGCTCATACTCATCCTGGTGCTCTTCTCCGCCCTGGGCGTGGCCGTGAGCGGCTTTCTGGTGGCCAACACCATGAACGCCATCGTGGTCGAAAGCGCCGCCGATGTGGGCGTCCTCAAGGCCGTGGGCGCCACGCGCCCCCAAGTGTTGATGGCCTTTCTCCTCACGTCCTTGATGTACGGCGGCGCGGGAAGCCTGATAGGGCTTCCTGTGGGGGCGCTCCTGGGCTTCTGGCTCACGAGCGTGTTGGGCCGGCTGCTCAACCTGAGCCCTTCTCCCTACGTGGACTTGTCGGCGCTGGCAAGCGGCCTGGCCGTGGGGCTGACGGTGAGTGCCTTGGGCGGCGTGGTCCCGGCCTGGCAGGCGGCCAGGCTGCCGGTCAACGCCGTGCTCATGAGCTACGGCGTTCGCGCCGACTTCGGCCGGAGCGCGGTCGAACGCCTCATGGGCCGGTGGCTTCGGCTGCCGCCCTTGGCCTCGATGGCAGTCCGCAACGTGGCGCGCCGCAAGGTGCGCAGCCTGATGACCGGCGGTGCCGTCACGCTGGCCGTGGCCGGGCTCTTGGGCGCTGTCAGCGTCGAGGCCAGTGTGGAGGCCGTGATCCGGGATGTCTTCGCCACCTACGCGGCCGACGCCTGGGTCATCACGGGCCGGCCGGCCGGAGCTCCCCTGGCCCGGAGCCTGGAGCGTGTGCCCGGCGTGCTCCACGCCGAGGGGTGGCTGTTGAGAGACTGCTGGATCGGGCGGGCACCGGCTCGTTGCTGGGGCGTGCCGGCCACCACTCGCCTCTACCGTCCTGTGCTGTTGGAAGGCGCTTGGCTCGACCCGGCCGACCCGCTGGGCGTCGCCATCAGTGAGGACGTGGCCCGGGCGCGAGGTGTGCGGCCCGGTGACCGCGTGCGGGTCCGCTTGGGAGAGCGGGCGGCCAATGTGCGCGTGCGGGGCATCGTGCGCGACAACAGCGTCTTCCTGGGGAGCACGGTGACGGCCAAGGTGTTTCTGCCCCATGCCCTGGCCGCCCGCCTCGCCGGCGACCGGCTGGCGGCCGACATCTACGCCCTGGAGACGGCTCCCAAGGAGCGGGAAGAGATCGAAACCGTCCTCAACGCCATCCGGCGCCGCTTTGCCCCCCTGCGGCCGGCCGGGGAACCCATGGCCGTCGAGCTGGAGGCCGCCCGCCGGCAGAGCGGCATCCTGGCCCTGGCCCTGCGGGGCATGGTCGTGTTGGTGGCGACAACCGGGGCCTTGGGCGTGGCCAACACCTTCGCCCTCAACGTGACGGAGCGCCGGCGAGAGATCGGCGTCCTGCGGGCTATCGGCGTGGCCACGCGGGAGTTCATCGTCCTCTACGGCGCAGAGGGGGCTGTCGTGGCCGTGTTCGGGTGGATGGTGGGCGTCGGAGCAGGGTGGCTGGTGGGATGGCTCTTCGTGCGGGCCCTGGAAACGGTGCTCCTCACCATTCCCCTGGTCTTCACGCCCACGTTCCTGCTGTGGGGACTCGCCCTGGCCTTGGGCCTGACCCTGAGCGCCAGCACGGGGCCGGCCCTCTTGGCCGCCCGCCTTCCGCCCGCGAGGGCGCTGCGCTACCAATGACAGGGGGAGCCGTCCCTGACCGGCACGTTGCACCAACAGGGAGGAGCAGAGCAGAGTGACTCGCAGGTGGCAGTACGTGGTCTTGCTCATCGTAGTTCTCGCCGGCGGGGCGAGCTGGTGGCTGGTGGGGCGCAGCCGGCAGGAGTCGCGCCAGAAAGTCACTGTGGTGGTGCGGTTGGATGACCTGGTGGTCCGAGTTGAGGCCTTGGGGCGCGCGGAGCTTCGCCGGCAAGTGAACTTGAGCTTCCCCGCAGGCGGCTTGGTCATCGAACTCCCCGTGGCCGAGGGCGACTCGGTGGAGGCCGGGACCCCGGTGGCCACACTGGAGACGG
>Ga0256839_1000995_pt1 | contig 35754 bp, 26 predicted proteins | sample 354166metaG_FD_185968 | JGI IMG/M metagenome (GOLD analysis project Ga0256839, IMG submission 185968) | Hydrothermal vent microbial communities from Mid Atlantic Ridge, Atlantic Ocean - 354-166 | ecosystem: Environmental > Aquatic > Marine > Hydrothermal vents | place: Atlantic Ocean: Mid...
CTGAGTAAGAAAACCACCCTGCTAATACAAATGATAAAAGGAGCTTTGAAAAATGGCATTCAGGCCCCGTATTTACTGGTAGATTCGTGGTTTTTCAATTCGAAATTAGTAGCATTTGTTAAACAATTGTAAAGGCCCCCTAAACAACCAGACTGAGATTACAGACAAAAACTGTAAATTTGGGCATGAAGAAACGTAAATGGACCAAAGAAGAGAAGCTAAAAGTCTTGAAAGAGGCAAAAAGCTGAAGGGGTGCAATTGACCCTGCGCAAGTATGGCATTTACCCGGCCACGTACTATTCCTGGCGCAAGAAGTACCTGATAGGAGGGGAAGAAGGCTTAGCTGATGGAGCCGAGCGCAAGAAAGACAAGCAATACATCCGTAAACTGGAAGATGAAGTGGGACTTCTGAAGGAATTACTGGCGGAGCGTGAATTGGAACTGGCTTTAAAGGATGCATTGCTAAAAAAGAAGTATCCCTGGGCGAGAAAAAAGCTCTAGTCCGCCATTATATGGCTCAGGGATTGACGCGTGACAAATGTTTGTCTAATTGCGGGCTGAGTAAGAACCAGTTTTATTACCGTTCGCGTGGCAAGAAGCCAGGCCGAAAGAAGAGTAAAACCACCATGCAATTGGTTGAAGGGCAGTTACTTGAGCAACCCAACACCATTGTCAAAAAACAGATTCGGGCAGTTTTTGACGATCCCAAAGTGGATTATGGTTATCGCCGCATGACGGGCGAGCTGCAATTGAAAGGCTTTTACATTAACCATAAAAAGGTGTACCGATTGATGAAGGAAGAGCGGTTGCTGCAAGCGAAACGGGAAAGGATAGCCAAAACCTATGTTAAATACCGGCTTACAAGTCCTGCAACTGCACTGCGTGTCATGGAAATGGACATCAAACAGGTATGGCTGGAAGGGGAAGGAAGATATGCCTATGTTTTGACCATCATTGATGTATTTACCAGAGTGGTTTTATACTGGACGGCTGGTTATCAAATGCGGCAACAGCAGGTTCAAAGGGCCTGGGAAGAAGTCATAAGGGGGTATTTGGAGCCCCTGGATGTGCAGGCCTGGAAACTGGACATAGAAGTGCGTAGTGACAATGGCCCGCAGTTTTGTGCAAAAAAGTTGCAAGGTTTTTTGAAAGAAAATTACCTTCTGCAAACCTTTACACACCCTTATACCCCGCAGGAGAATGGCCATGTAGAGTCCTTTCATGCCATACTGGGCAGGGACCTGCAAGGAAAATACTTTGAGCACCTATTTGCATTGGAAGCAGAACTTGACAAGTTTTACCGGTTTTATAATTACCGGCGCATTCATGGCAGTACACTACTTTTGCCTCCGGTTACCTTTTGGCATCAGTGGAACCTGGGACATGTGGAGCGGGAAGTACTGGAGCAATCAAAGCGAAAAGTCCGCTTTAGGTTAGTAGCAAAAAGACAGCACATTGAAAAAGTAAGACCTGCGGGTAATGCGAGCCCGAGGGAAGTTTTGTCGCTGATTTTTGAGGGGTCAACCCCCGATAAAATCAAAATTGCTTGTAAGCCTCGCAATGAGCTTGCTCAAACGAGGTCTGCTTCGCAATCAGACGGCGCCGTACTGAATGCTTGACCTGCGGTATAAAGGTCACCGTCGGTCGTTTTGTCGCATCACAAAAGTATGGCAATTTGAAACCTTTTTTTTAACTCTCTGTATTTTTGTCTGATTTATAGGGGGCCAGACCACCGATTCGGGAATATTCTTTAACGAATTTGAATGAAAGGGCAGTACCATCCAAGAAACAGCATTCCACACAAACAGGATTAAAGTTCCAATTGTTAATGTTGTAATTTTCTTTTTCATTACGATTGTTTTTAATGCACGCCAACAACCGTATATCCCCAATTGCAGATATCGCTTACATCTACAACTACGGACTATCAGTCAAAAAGTTATTAAAATCTGCCATATTGTCCAAAGGGCTTGTAATTTTTTTATTATCAACAGCTAAAAGTTTGGTGTAAAGCTCCGTTGTTTTAGGAGAACTATGCCCCAGCATAAGCTGTACGTGCCGCATATTGACGTTGTTTTGTATGCAGTGTGTAGCAAATGAATGCCTAAGGGTATGTACCGTAGCCCAGGGATTGGCATTAGCAGCTTTCACAGCACGCCTGAATATTGCGCGGATACTCGACACGCTATACTGCCCGCCGGTTTGACCCTCAAACAACCAGTAAGATGGTTGGTAAGCCCTATAGTATGCACGCAATAATGGCAAGAGTGCCTTTGACAAAACCGTCTTCCTATCTTTTTTGCCCTTTGCACCCTTTACAAATATACAACCCTCTGCCGAACGAATATCCGCTATACGCAGGCGCACCAACCAACTCTGATATCCGCAAGCCCCCACTGTATATTGTCCACAGTATTGCTTTGTGCTTTAGATTATCCGGAGAATCGAAAATCAAGAAACAGTATCGGCTCTTGAAGCTTTTCTCCTCTAAAAGGAATAAGGCCGGGGTTGAGAAGTATGTGCAAGCTTTGTTTGGCAAGAGGTTTTGAAACGGGACAATTGTAACGCATATCAAATGCACGGCCGTACAGACACACAATTTGTGCGTCTCTACCGCAACAACACCACTTGTCCGGATATCTCCTCCTCCTGCAGGGCCAGGGTGTTCCAATAACGGAACCGGTACACATATACTCCGCTGGCGGCATAGCCGCCGTTCCAGGCAAAGGGTGGGCTTTGAGACGAAAACAGCAGTCCGCCCCAGCGGTCGTAAACTTGCAGCTCTATTCCCTCATAGTCCTTGCCTTGCGGCAAAAACAAATCGTTCAGGCCGTCGCCATTGGGGGAGAAGGCCGTAGGGAAGTAGATGCGCGAGCGGCAGTCGTTGACTTCCAGCGCAAAGCTGTCCTTTATCGAGCAGCCGAAGAGCTCGGCTTGCACCTCATAGCTACCCGCCTGCCACAGCTCAAAAGATGAGGCTGAACTGTTGGATATGGCCGGTACAGAGAAATCCCCGGTATAGGGGCTTTGCGGCAGCAGCTCATAGGGCAAGTGCTGTTCACAGACGGCGGTGTCGGCAGGCAGACTCAGCGCAGGGCCTTGGCTCAGCAAATCCTCCAGGAAAGTCAGCTCTACCGTATCTCGCAGCATGCAGTAGCCGTCGGAGGCTTCCAGCCAGTACGTGCCCGAAGCCGTGATTGCCAGCTCGGCCGCGATACTGCCGTCGCTCCAGAGGTAGCTCCTCAGTGGGCGGGAGGCATTGGCCGAAAGGCTGTAGGGGGGCTGCTCGCAGAGGACGCGGTCTTCCCCCAGGGCCGGAGCCAGGTCGTCGGGCAGCACCACCACATCCCGCAGGTAGTAGTCCGAGCAGCCCAGCAACCAAATGCCCTGCTCCACTTGGTAGTGACCGGGTTGGTCGAAGCACCAGGTAAAAGTAGTGTCGATGATGGTGGTATCCAGCCCGCCCGGGCCCGTGATGTACCACTCCACCTGATGCGCCAGGCGGTTGTAAGTGCTGTCGGGAGTCAGGCAGTCGCCCGCGCAGATGGTATCGGGTAAAACAAAGTAGGGATGCGGGGGTGTGGGCGAGCCGCAGTAGGGAGTGAGGGTGATGGGGAGATCTTTAGGGCGAACTTCAAAACTATCTAAAATGGGGCCTTCTTCAGTTATCCATGACACAGGACTTACGATAACATCCTCTTTAGCTTCAAGCTCAACACAAGCATCGTATTGCGGACAGTTCTCTATTTCTCCCTCTACATTCGTTTTAGCCAACATAATAGCAGGCTCCCAATCACCGTTTTCGTAGTATTTTTTCCCACTTAGAAAAGCTACCGAACCATCTGATAAAATGGTCATGCGAGGACGATAAAAAGAAAATCCCTTATACCACAACAAGTCTCCATCTGATGAAATTTTTCCATAAATGACAGGTAAATCTCCAGTAGTTGCATAAGTAAATAATACTCCCCCATCATCAGCAGGAGCAATTTTCAAATCATAAAATGGAAAATGATCTACTTTGAAAACCTTTTTCCAAATAAACTCATACTGTTGATTAAATTTCACAATGAAAGTTTCCTGACTGCCCGAAAGAGAGTCTATTCCGATTCCGGAAATAAATACATTCCCCTCAGTATCTACAATTTGGGTAAGCTTAGTAGGAGAGATACTAAGCTCTTCTACAAATTTCAAATCAACTGAAGTCAACAACTCGCCATCCATAGAAATAACCAAAGCATTTACAGCATACCAGTCATCTGACCTGTTTACCAAAACAGACACACTTCCATCGGGAAACACACTAAGACCCAAAATTTTATCAATAAGAGAAACAGAAGAATCAGGGTGGAACAATTTAAAACCATTGCTCCATACTTGCGATTGCTCCAAAACATTAAAAGAAGCTAAACCCGATTGGCCATCAATATAATAGCTGGTGATTAACTGTTCACCAGACACGAAAACAGACTGTGACACAATAGGTCCCAAAGGGTGATTAATCGATTTCCTACCCCAGTAAACATCATTTACCAAATCGGCACAAACAAATCCCGATATAGTACTATAACCTCTGATAGCACGAAAAGACAACAAATAATTACCGGATAAATACTTATAAGAAAATGGCAGCACATGGGTCCACTGTTGATTTCCAAAGTGAATGTGTTTTTTTTCTACGAGGTTTCCAACTTCATCCAGCAGTACAAATCCCCATCCCAGGGTATCTTCTACCAAAGAGATAAACTGCAAACCAACTTCATCATAACCAGAAGACTCTATGTTAAAAAAAGTAGGAATGTTACTAAATGGACCGACAACCTCATACAAATAAGAATCTTGTGCCTGAATTTTTAAACTTAACCAAAACGCAAGAAAAAGAAGACAAATTGCTTTTTTCATTTCTGAACTGAATTTAGCTCCAATGAAAAACAATCAACTAGCGATCCTCAAAATCTGGTGGATGGGTAAAGAACAGTTGGTTTGCGCAGTTAAAACTGTGCAAACCAAGCTTTCTTGCAAGGCAATCTTCAGCTAAGTGATGTAAATCTTCAACATCAAGTTAGAAATCTCCCCCCGAGCCTTGGCGCCCACAATGATAACTCTCATCGTATGTCAATGCCTCACAACTCATGAGCCGCCAGATGTAAACATAATTGGGGAAAACAGGTTCTGGAATCCCATCTGAAAAAACGAAGGGATAAGAAACAGATGTTTGCAAAGTGCCTTGCGCATCGTAGCATTTCACTACTGTGAAGACAGTTGCGTTGGTCGGCAATGGAGCAGATCCAGAAATCATAGCATAAAGAAACTGATGGCAACCGGCATCGGGTGGGGTGAGGGGAAAATAAGGCGAGGGGTACGGTTGATAGCCACCTGAGCTCCCCTGTTCGAACCATCCGGAAACATCACCACCTAACGCAAAGCCTGGATTTGCATAAGGATCTGTAGCATCTTCCAAAGTCCAAAACCAATCTCCCATATTTGCCGTTCCCGTAACGCTCATATAGCATTGGCAGCCTGCATTTGGATCTACATCCTTCTCCAAACTCCCCTCTCCCTTCTTCTTAGCAGCCACTGCCTCGGTCGAGGTTTCCGGAGCGACTTCCTCCTTCGCACAAGAGGAAAAATACGCACTGACAAAGAACAGGGAAACAATCAGCAGGAAGAGGCTTTTACCCCCCCGCATTTAACAGTAGAAAAACGATTAAAACGTTTCATGACAAAAAATTTTGGTTAAAAAATATGCCAAAACGGCTGCTCGGAAAGCCGTGGTTTAGCCGCAATATGTTTTTTCAGTTAACTCAAGTTTCGGGGGTTAAAAAAGGGGTAAAAGTGGGAGTTGTTCGTACTGCAAACACATGAAAATCAGTATATTTCAGCTAAATAAGAGCCAAAACAACTCCCGATACAATATACGAATAATCTACAAATCACCTCTGGTTACTTTGCTTCTTTTGATAAACTGAACACCTTTTTGAGAAGTTTTTTGAGTTTATGCCGGCTCAGAGGTGTGGTTGGCCAAATATCCGAGATTTTCGATTTATACTCATGGCGAAGTGGTTTGGGAGGCCTCAGCCTCCCCAATTCCCTACCTTTCGCTCGTTTGCGAGTTGTAAATGTCCCAAACCATTTCGCGATGGGTACATATTCGGAGTAGCTGACGGCAAAGCTTCCGAGAATAATCATTCCCCCTGAAAAGTTGAAGTTTCGCTCTGAATGGCTTCAGTTGTTGCCTTCTTTTCATGTTTTGTATTTAGGTTGTCAACGGCTACAAAAAAGAGCCAATTAATTTGTACAAAAACGCATTTTTCCCTAATTTGGCAATAGACAGCCATTGGTCAAGCAATGTGCTTTATTAGAGTAGCTTTTTAAATTCCAAATACCGTATTTTATGAAAACCTTTGCTTTCTTTAAAGTCCCCCCCCCCGCAGGGTTACTCTGTGCGGCATTCCTAATCCTTTTTTCGCTTAACATGACTGGGCAAGTTATGGAGGGCACATTGTCATTCCAGCCAGGCCCCGACCACCCCTTCGGGTATTCGAGGATGGATGTGGTGTGGAGCGATTTTGATTTCCCCAATATCCCGGGGACAAATTACTGGCTCAACTTCGGCGTGCGCCTCAACGATGGCTCCTCCATCGTCCAATGTGTGGACGTTGGCTTCACACAGGGATCAAAGCACCCGTCGCTCACAACGGGCACGGTCAGTGCCAGCAGTTCGAGTGTGCAGATAATAGCCACGGATATCGGCTCGCTGAACCTGACGGCGCCGCTCACCCTGTTCAGCATCTACTATGTGAGCAGTCCCGGCACCACGGTCACCTTCACCTGGCGTACCTCGCCGCCAAACCAGGTCATTGACATCAATAACACGGCCGATGTATGGTATCCGACCCTTGGCGGTGCCGCTGTTCAGGCATTTCCGGCCAGGACCATTTCCGGAGGGATATACAAACCCCCGTTCACCCAATCCAACTGCGGCGGAGGAATCGATGCCGCAGTGACGGGGGTGACGGTGATGAACTACACGAATGTGGACTGTTCACCAGCCCAACAGAACACTTCTGCCATGAACCAGAACAATGGCCAATACGCCTTTGTGGTCAACGAGAAGTTCAATTATACCGTGCGGCCGGTGAAGAGCAACAATCCGTCATGTGGTGTGAATACCCTGGACGTGGCCATGGTCCAACAGCATGCCAACGGCAGCAGTATTTTTCAATACCCCTGGCAGGTAATTGCAGGGGACATGAACCTCGACAACAGAGCAACCACTTACGATGCCGTACTAATACAGAAATTAATCCTCGGTACATTTGTGCCGCCCTATGGATGGGATTCCTGGACTTTCCCCACGGCGATAGATTACGGCTTCTTCCCGCCTGTGACTTCCCCTTCTTATGCTTACCCTGCTTACAAGCCCTATTTCAGTTTCGTCAACTTGTCGGGCAATCAGCCCTTTAAAGATTTTGTGGGCATCAAAAGGGCCGATGTGGATGGCAGTTGTTCTGATTGCAACGCAGAGTTTAACGGCGGAGAAACCCAAGACAGGAATATTGCTGCCAAAAGCATTTTAATCGAAAATATTGCAGTAGAGGCAGGTGCTACCATAGAACTGCCCGTCCGGATGGCCGGATGGGAAAAGAACACATCTGCTGTTGCCTTCGCCCTCTTCTTTCCAACTGACTATTTTGAAATCATGAGCGTCAAAGACGGCGGGCTGCCCCATTTCAGCGGCAACAACTTTAACTGGGATGCCATGTCGGAGGGATTACTGAGGTTTGGCTGGGTGAACTTAGACAACCGGGAAGTCAATCTATCCGAAGATGCACCCTTGTTTTACATTGAGTTGAAAGCAAAGCGGAGCGCTCCTTCCCTGATGGGCTTGTTGCAGATGCGCCCGGACGTGCAGGATTGCAGCATGACCACTTCGGATTTGGAGCAGAGCTTGCTGGATATGCAGATCACCGGGCAAGCAGCCCCCGCACAAGGGGTTATAGTATATCCCAACCCTGCCAAAGAAGTAGTGCACATCGGCTTCGATGTCCCCTCCGGCGGGGCAGAAGTGCTCGTACAGTTTTATGGAAGCGACGGAAGACTGCTGTTATCGCAAGTGTCCGATTTTGCCCAAGGCAGGCAAACCTTTACCATCTCCACCAGTGGTTTCCCAACCGGGCTCGTTACTTACAGCCTCCTTGTTGGGGACCACAGGTTCACCGGCAGGTTTGTGAAACAATATTGATTCATTCTTTTTTATGGCTTGCGGGGACATCCCTCCCCGCAAGCCATTTCTTTTTAATCCCTCCATCCCATGAAAATTGCAAAGTACATCCTCACAGCTTTGACCGTCCTTTGTCTGTATTCAAATATTCGGTCTCAGGTATTTTACTACGTTGACAATTCCAATGATATTTATACTCTTGACTTGGCGACTTGTGAAAGTACATTTGTCGTAAATGTTCAAGGCATTTCTGGGGGTATTAGCGATATTACCTTCGCCCCTGACAACAATTTATATGCAATTTCTTTCGGGGATTTATACAGGGTTGATTTAGCAACAGGTCAAAGCACTTTTTTAGGTGCTTGGAACACACCTTGGGGACCTTCCTTGACTTCTGATTCCGAAGGTAACATTTACTTAGCTGGTTATGGTTTATATAGTTACAATATTTATGACCAGACATTCAGCTTCCACGGGGATTTTCCAAATGGTATTGTATCGGCCGGGGACCTTACTTTCCGGGGTGATTCCCTTTTTATGGCGGCTTTTTCAGATAGAATTGTATGGGTGGACATTGAAAATCCAGAAAATAGTAGTGTTTATTTTACCTATTCTGTCAATGATAATATTTATGGCCTTTCTACCTTTTTCATCAATTGCGACAGTTTGGTGACGTTTGGTTCTGGCCACAGTAACAGTTTTTATTTGATAGATTTCGAAGGTCAGGACATTGTTGATCTCGGCTGCGCAGCCGGGACATCTGTGCGTGGCCTTGCCACCCCCGATGAATGGCAGGCGTCCGACTGCACTTTCAGCATAGACCTGGACGGGGACGACAGCTCGGATTATCTGTCGAAAGCGGAGGCTGGGGGATTTTGGTCAACGGTGTGTACCGTGCCGGCCCCGGTGACGGACACGGACGTGGTCCTCAAGGCCGGGCCTGTGATAGATTCTATCAGCCTGCAGCTCGATGCTGGTGCTTTTTCCAACGGGCCGGATGAGTTTCTGACGGGCACACCTTCGCCGGCGGTCGACATATCGGGCAGTGGCACCTGGCATCTGACCCTGTACAACACCGGCGCTGCGTTGCCGGAGGATTTCGAGGCTGCTTTGCAGACGGTTTTGTACCACAACGTGGCTTCTGCTCCCAACCTGGGGCTTCGGCAAATAACCGTGACGATGTGGGGGCAGGGCGGCGCTTTGAACCGGACGGTGATGTCTAATATTGACTATTTGTACGCCGGCCCGCTCAGCTTTTCCTTCGGCAATGATACGCTGCTCTGCCCCGGTCAGGTACTGGAGCTGACCATTCCTTACGACTATTACCACCAGGTCATCACTTCCGCCGATACCCTTACCTTCGGCACCTTCAGCTGGCAGGACGGCAGCCAGGGCAACACGCTTGAGGTGAGTGCCCCGGGTGTTTATTACGGCAGCTTTGTTTATGAAGAAGCCTTTGGCTGCAGCTGGGCCGATACCATAGTTGTCAGCCAGGGCGACACTGCCCTTACACACAGTCTGCTGACCCTTTGCAGCGGGGAATCCTTCACCATCGGCAATCAGACTTTTACCACGGACACCCTCGTGTGCATCACCTATTCCGGCGCCAACGGCTGCGATTCTACTCACTGCACCGAGATTGTTTTTCTGCCCCCGCCCCCGTTGGTTCTTATTGACACCACACTGTGTCAGGGCGGTACGGTCGGCATCGGTAACCAGGTTTACAACAGCTCTGGCACCTACACCGACACCCTCACCACATGGAACGGTTGCGACAGCATCGTACAACTCGACCTGACGGTCATCCCGGCAGACACCACCAGCCTGGCCGCCACCATTTGCGAAGGCGAAACCCTCGAAGTGGGCGGACTAATGTTTGCCACTACCGGCTATTACGAGGTGCCGCTCAGCAGTCAGGTGGGCTGCGACAGCCTCGTACAGCTCGATCTGACGGTCATCCCCCGGGACACCACAGAGCTTTCTGAAGTCATTTGCGAAGGCGACACAGTCCAAATCGGCGGCCAACCCTTCTCGTCGAGCGGGCTGTACGAGCTGCTGCTCAGCAACCAGGCGGGTTGTGACAGTCTCGTGCGGCTCAACCTGACGGTGATGCCCCTCACGGTGCTGCAAACCGACAGCGCCGTCTGTGAAGGGAATTCTGTCTTTTTCGGGGGGCAAATGCTGTTTGAGCAAGGCACTTATGCCGATACTTTGGCCGGCCAAAATAATGAATGCGATACGCTGCATATTTTGCATCTGACGGTATGGCCTCGGCCCGAACTGACCATCCAGACCACCGGCAATATATGCATCGGCGAGCCATTGCACCTTTCGGCCAATGGCACTGCGAGCACATTTCTCTGGTCGACTGACGAGACGCAACCGGCCATTACGGCCACTCAAGCGGGAACTTATTCGGTTACGGCAACCGATGCGCAGGGCTGCACAGCCGTCGATTCGGTGGAGGTTGATTTTTCGGAACCACTTTCCGTTTCAGTGAGTGCCGAAGCACCCACCTGCTATGGACTGACCGACGGTTTTGTCGAGATCACTGATGTGGCAGGGGGCACACCGCCTTATTCCTACTCCATAAATGGCGGCCCCGAAATCCAAACGCCGTTCTTTGGGCAGCTGGGCGGCGGCACCTACCTTGTTGTGGTCAACGATGCCCAAGGCTGCCAATGGTCGGATCAGATCACGCTGAGCGAACCTGCTGTTTTTGAAATTGACGCAGGTTCTAGCCAAGCAATTGAGTTGGGAGATGAGGTACACTTAGAGGTTGTTGCCACGCAAGTGCCGGACAGTGTCTGGTGGTTGCCGCCAGAGGGGTTGGCCTGTAGTTCCTGCCTGTCCACCTTAGCCATGCCGAATGAGAGCACTTTGTACCAGATATTCGCACTGAATGAGGCTGGGTGTCTGGCCATGGACGAGGTCTTTATACGGGTGGACAAGCGGGCGGTAGTCTATGCTCCCACCGCTTTCTCCCCCAATGCCGACGGCTTCAACGATACCTTCACTTTGTTTGCTGGAAAAGGCGTGGCAGAAGTGGAATACTTAGCGATTTTCAATCGTTGGGGTGGAATTGTGTTCGAGGTGAAAAACCTGATTCCGAACGATTTGTCATCAGGATGGAATGGCACTTGGCAAGGGGAAGATGCCCCACCTGGGGTGTATGTCTGGTTGGCCCGCTTGAAGTTGATAAACGGAGCGCTTATTTGGGAAAAAGGAGAGGTGACTTTGCTGCGTTGAGAAAAGGATTTGGTAGAGCGTGCGGCAAAAGGTTGTTTTGAAATAATACGCTTTCGGTAACTATTCAGCATACTTTCAAATTCCAAAGGGGGGTTGAGAATGCTGAATAGTTACTAATATTTTTCTAAACTCAGCATCTTGTGCTGAATAGTTACCTCTATTTTACTGGTTTTTGAGGCTGCTGTTTGGCTTTTTTTCGCTTGTGCCCTAAGCGTTCGAGTAGGCGTGCAGTGATGCGTAGGAAGTCCATCTCAGTGATAATGCCCACGAGCTCCTCGTTTTTTACAACAGGCAATGAACCTATTCGGTGTTTGCCCATGAGCTGCATAGCCTCGATGATGGAGGCTTCTGGTGTGATCGTGATGGGATCTTTGACCATGATATCGGCAGCAGTGGTTTCGCGTTGACTATTGAGTTCGTGGGCTTGTGCAAAATGACGCAACAATAGCCGCGAGCTGATCAGCCCAACCAGATGCCCTTTAGTGTCTTCTACAGGCATGTGGCGGATTCGGCGCCAGTCCATGATTTTAGCTACTAACTCGATGGGATCTTCGCTGTGCACCGTTAGCAGGTCAGTAGTCATAAACTCTTCTACTTTCAGCTCACTAGGAAGGTATTCCTCTAAGTCTTCGGGATCTGGCAAAGGCCAATTGTGTACGGGCATTTCTATCTGTTGATTTTTCCAAATAGAAGCAGTAAGTACAGTAAGTGCTTCGTCGCGAGTGGCTTCTTTGAGCAAATGCGTGTAGGCTCGAAGTTGCCAGCGCGCACCATTCATGTGTTTTTGCGCACGTGCTTCGATGATGCTAAGATATCGATCGATCTCGCTAGCGTCAACTTTGTGTTGCGACAGCCCTTTGCGTGCTAAGGGAAGTAGCTCTTCTAATACCAGCTCACAGGCGCTGATTTTGCGTTCGTCGAACCAATTGAAATTAGAGTCGATACCAAATTGGGCTGCTTTGCCAAAATTGTCGCGTACGTCTTCCCACAAGAGATGGTTGCGTATGTCGTCTATCTGTTGGGCCATGCCCAACATACAACCTACCCAGAAGGCGGCGTTAGCTATCTCATCGAGCACAGTGGGTCCTGCTGGCAGTACGCGATTTTCTATGCGTAGATGCGGCTTGCCATTGACGCTAACGCCATAACAGGGCCTGTTCCATCGATAGATCGTGGAGTTGAATACCTGTAAGGCGCGTAACTTAGGTACTTTGCCTTGTTTGATGAGTGAAAGGGATTGTTCCTTGAGATCGGCAGCGAGTAGGGCGCGAAATCGCGCTAAGTCTTCTCGATAAATTTCTAAGATAGAGCCTTCGAGCCACCCTTCACCAAACTGGACGCGCGGGCTGCGCTGTCGCAAATGTTCCGTAGAAGTGCGTGTATCTATGGATTGTTGAAACATTGCAATGCGGCTTTCGTGCCATAGCCGCTTGCCAAATACAATGGGCGAGTTGGCAGCAATGGCCATTACGGGTCCTGCAAGTGCCTGAGCGATATTGTACAGTTTGACGAACTGATCAGGTGCAATCTGCAGGTGGACCTGAAAGCTAGTATTGCATGCTTCTAGTAGGGGTGAGTCGTGCCGTACGAGCAGCTCATCTATCCCGCGCAAGCGCAATTCATAAGCATCGCCCAGCCGTTGGCCATTGAGCGCCTCCATGAGCGCCTTGTAGCGCTTTTTGGGAGTGAGGTGGTGCATTTCCAAATCGTGCTTGCGCAAAGTAGGCAAGATGCCACATAGGATAAGTGTAGCATCGAGCGATTCTAATTTTTTCTTGATTTTTTCCAATCTCGTATGGGCTTCTTCATACATCTGGCTGAAGGCCTGCCCTTCCAAGTTGCGCGGACTCAGTCCTATTTCCAAGTTGAACTGTGCCAGCTCCGTCTCTACCCACGGATAGCGCTTCATGAGCTGGAGTGCTTCCATGGCTAGAGGCACAGGTCGGTAAGTCTGCCTGTCGATAAGAAACATTTCTTGTTCGGCACCGATACAGCAGATATCTGTTTCGAACCAATTGTGTTCGAGCATGTATTCTAAGGCTTCCAGGTCGTTCAACACACGTCGAACGAAGTCTTGTAACTCCTTTCCGCTTGAGGCAAGCGTGACTCTTTGTTCACCCATGAAATATCAGATTGTGTGTTGAGGGAATTTTTTTAAAACCCATGGTAAAGAAATAAAAAAATCTGGCTGTTGTTTCCTTTTTACAGGTTTTGTTTTGAATTTTTTGATTGTTGCAAACAAAAGTAAAGCCTAGTGTGGTGAAGATGCGGTTTTTGTGCAAGGCTCACGATGGCTGGCCTTAAGCTTGGTCAGTAGTAGCATTTTACCTTTGGATCACTAAATGAATACGCATATTTATGATGAGATGGATGCAAATGACCTGGATAATAGTCTGTGTACCGTTGGTGGCCAGTACTTGCCGCCCCGAGCAGACGGTTTTTTTGTTTGAGTATCCATTGCCCGAACGGCAGATGGAGATTCCTGCTGGTTTGAATGTGTTTGGCCAATACTATTTCAACTTTGATCCTGTGCCCACATTCATCAATGGATTGTTGCAAACCCATCAGATCGATACTGCTGCGATTAAAGCCATTGTGCCTTATCAGGCTCGGTTGGTGGCGGTATACCCCAATGGGGATTACAGCTTTATTGCGCGTTTGTCGCTGCGTTTGTGTGTTCCTGGCGACCCTACAGATAAATGTGGCGTTGAAGTGTTTTGGCGTGATCCTACGCCTGAACAACCTACGAATGTGCTCGAGCTGGTACCGCATAGTGTCAATGTCAAGGAGTATTTGTTGCGCAATGAGGTCAAGCTGCAGCTTATCTTGGAACAGCTGCGCGACATTTCCCCAGCAGTAGAGACGCGTCTACAAGTGGAGTTCAGGGTAGAGTAGGAGGGGGGGCTAATAATAGGAGTGCCCCACATCATACTTGCTATATTGAGGGGCAAAAAGCGAGGATGTATAGGCGAAAAGTTTTTTTCTGGTCGCTCAGCACTGCTTTGGCGGGCTTTCTTTTTGGCTTCGACACAGTGGTGATTTCGGGAGCTGATCTGGCGTTGCAGGCACTGTGGCAAACGAGCGCTTTTTTTCACGGCACGGTGGTGATGGCCTCAGCACTTTGGGGTACAGTGCTTGGCGCCATATTGGGTGGGCTGCCTACTGATCGTTTGGGGCGGAAGAAGACGTTGTTACTTATTGGGGTGTTGTATTTGGTGTCGGCCTTGGGCTCGGCATTGGCTAATGACCCATGGGTGTTTGCGGCTTTTCGCTTCATTGGCGGTTTGGGGGTAGGGTCTTCTACGGTAGCGGCACCTGCTTATATTTCGGAAATTGCGCCGGCGAAAGATCGCGGCAAGCTCGTGGCGCTTTATCAGTTCAACATTGTGCTGGGTATTTTGGTGGCCTTTGTATCCAACTTTTTGCTCAGCGACCTTGGGCCACAGGCATGGCGTTGGATGCTAGGCGTGGAGGCAGTTCCGGCATTTGTCTATACCTTGCTGATATGGATGGTGCCAGAAAGTCCTCGTTGGCTATTGGTTGTCAAGGGGGATGAGGCACGTGCCGTGGATCTGTTACAACTCGTTGACCCGAACATAGATGTGCAGCAAGCGGTGGCACAGTTGCGACGCGATCACGAGCAAACCCTTCACGGTGAAACGATTTTCGATCCCAAATATCGGTTGCCCCTTCTACTGGCCTTATTTATCGCCTTTTTCAACCAATGGTCGGGAATCAATGCCTTTTTGTACTATGCACCGCGCATTTTTGAAGCAGCTGGCTTGGGCCAAAAGTCTGCATTGCTCAGTAGTGTGGGCATCGGAGTGGTCAATATGATGTGCACGCTATTGGGCATGAGTCTGATTGATCGCGTAGGGCGTCGGCAGCTCATGTATGTAGGGTCGGTGGGCTATATTATTGCACTCACTGCGGTTGCCATTGCGTTTAGCAAGGGAGTGGGTGGCTTTGTGGTGCCATTATTTTTGTTTTTGTTTATCGCATCGCATGCCATTGGACAAGGTACAGTCATCTGGGTATTTATCTCTGAAATTTTCCCCACGCATTTGCGCGGGCAGGGGCAGGCTTTTGGCAGTGCCGTGCATTGGATTTTGGCAGCAGCTATTCCTGCCTTGGTGCCTTTGCTTTTTGACCAAATCGGACCGGCACCTGTGTTTGGCCTTTTTGCTTTTATGATGGTAGGACAACTGCTGTGGGTATGGCAAATGATGCCCGAGACAAAGGGAGTGCCTTTGGAAATGCTCGAGCGGCAGTTGCACTAGTGAGTAAATGTCTGTGTAGATAGTGTGTGGTTGGCCGTTGGCTATCGCCATAGCCAGGCCCAGGCCAGCCACATGCTTTCTTTTTCTCGTGGAGTGAAGGTCGTGGCCCATATTTTGGCGAAAGCCGACCACACGTGATAAAAAAATGTTGCCGGACTGACCTCGTGGCCATCGATGGCATAGCGTATTAGGTTGTCTTGGTAGTTGCGCAGCAGTTGATGCCCATCGATGTTTAGCTGTCGTACAGATCTTCGGGGTTCCCCTATTTCTTTATAAGAAAAATGACGCACTAACCATATTACTGCTTGGTGGCTTTCTTCTACTGACAGTGGGGGTAGCCATTGATGGCCTTGGGGCAGCGCATCTAATGGGCTGTGTGCGCGTGCATTGTCGATCAAGGGTTGAGCCAGTCGGTAATAGCTGGCCCATGCCTGGGTCTGGGTAAACCAGTTGTCAAGGGCAGTTAGAAAGGTGGTATCCGTGGTGGATGTATGCTTTTGGAGGAACATCTGCCAGCATTGCCACCAGCCCATTTGTGAAAGGGAAGTTTTGAAGGCTAAAGTGTATTGCAATTCTTCGGTGCCGTAGTGTAGGGCTATTTGTTCTTGCTGCCACTGGATGCGTTGCATGAGCAATTTTTGGCGATAGGCCATATAGCGTCTGAGTAGCGGATAGAGTTGTTTTTTGTAGTTGTGGTCGTCTTGGCCGTAGAGTGCAAAAAAGATTTGTCGTTCTTGCCATAGCTCGCAAGAAAGTCGATCTATCGCCAGATCATTGTTGATCAGATAGTAGGTCAGTTCAGCAATGCGTGCTTTGTGGTTAGCAGCTTGAACATCGCTGCCTGTGCGTATGGCTCTTTCGCGTTCGGCCTGGCTTTGTTGTACCTCGATCCAGTGATACTGGCGTTGGTATTCGCGCAGTTCGAGTAATGCACGGCAATGATCAATATGGGGTTGGCTAAGGTAGGTGCGTGTGCGCTCGATGTAGCTTTGGAGCTGGCGCTTTTCCTTGACCCAACTGAGTATTTGTCTGTCGAGTGTAGCTATATCTTGCCCAAGTGGGGCATCGTGTATCGACGCTGTGAGCTGTTGGGCATCACTCCAATAGCTCAATCCACACAGCAACGTGAGCACAAGGGCATATGCCGGGATATGTCGGGGGGGATAAGGCATAATAGTTACTTTTGTGAGTCATTTAATTAATACAAGGCAAAAAGTATGCTCACAGCTATTTCGCCCATCGATGGGCGCTACACAGAGCAGACGCGTGCGCTTTCACCTTATTGCTCGGAGTTTGGGCTGATGCGTTACCGCGTCTGGGTGGAAGTCGCTTATTTGGAGGCACTCTGTGAGCTTCCTTTGCCCCAATTAGCAGATTTTCCCAAAGCGGGAATGGATGCTTTGTGGCAAATTGTGACGACTTTTTCCGAGCTAGATGCACAGCGCATTAAAGAAATAGAGCGTACTACTAATCACGATGTCAAGGCAGTGGAGTACTACCTCAAGGAGCGGATGGAGTCCATTGGCTTAACCAAGTGGAGGGAGTTTGTACACTTTGGCCTCACCTCGCAAGATGTCAACAATACAGCTATACCTATGCTGTTGCGCGATGCCCTTGAGCAGGTCATATGGCCAGTGGTGGCATCTCTACGAACTGCTTTGCAGCAGATGGCCCTAAAATGGCAAGGCGTGCCTATGCTGGCACGTACTCATGGTCAGCCAGCTTCGCCTACGCGTTTAGGTAAGGAAATTGCGGTGTTCGTCGAGCGGCTCGATAACTGCATCGAGCAGGCTAAGCAGGTGCGATTAAAAGCTAAATTTGGTGGCGCCACGGGTAATTTTAATGCACATTGCGTGGCCTATCCGCAAATCGATTGGCCTAGTTTTGCCGATCGATTTGTAAGTGAAAAGTTGGGCTTGCAGCGGGCGCGTACTACCACGCAGATTGCTCATTACGATGACTTGGCCGCATTGTTTCATGCCTTGTCGCGTATTAATACGGTACTTATCGATTTGTGTCGCGACTTCTGGATGTACATTTCTATGGAATATTTTCGGCAAAAAGTAGTAGCCGGTGAAGTGGGCAGCTCTGCTATGCCTCACAAGGTCAATCCTATCGACTTTGAGAATGCAGAGGGCAATTTGGGCGTGGCCAATGCGCTATATGCCCATCTGGCAGCCAAGCTACCGGTATCGCGTCTGCAGCGCGATCTTACCGATAGTACGGTATTGCGCAATGTGGGAGTACCGTTGGCTCATAGCCTCATAGCCTTTAAAGCCATACGCAAGGGCTTGGATAAGCTGATTCTCGACCAACGACGCCTGCATGCCGATTTGGAAAACAATTGGATCGTAGTAGCAGAAGCCATTCAGACTATATTGAGGCGGGAAGGATATGCTGATCCTTATGAAAAGCTCAAAGCACTTACGCGGGGAAAACAAGAGGTGACCCAAGCAGATATTCAGGCCTTTATTGAGGAGTTAGATGTGGCTGATACTGTTAAGGAAGAACTTCGCAGCATTACGCCATGGACTTATACGGGGTGCTGAATTTTTGTTTTGTAGCAAATAAAAAAATAGTTGGACTGTGTCTATTACTTTACTCATAGTATTATTCACTGTATTGGTTTCATATCAAGCCTTTTCCGATCCGGTCCTATTCAACAAGTTGACACATATGCCTTGGGCCGAAGTGCATCGAAAAGAGTATTACCGCTTACTTACAGCGGGCTTTGTACATGGTAGCTGGATGCACCTGCTCATCAATATGTATGTGTTCTACGAATTTGGCCAATATGTAGAGCGTCAGTTTTTGTTGATGTTTGGGCCTACCATGGGGCGTATTTGGTTTTTGGTGTTGTACTTGCTCACAATTGTAATGGCCAACTTGGGCACGATGTACAAGCATCGGCACAATCCTACTTTTCGCAGTGTGGGGGCTAGTGGTGCTGTTTCAGGTGTGTTGTTCGCTTTTGTGTTGTTTCAGCCTTGGGCTACGTTGTTGTTGTTTTTCATTATTCCCGTGCCAGCTGTATTGGCCGCTGTGTTGTACTTGATCTATTCATCTTGGGCCAGCAAGCACAGCTCAGACCACATCGATCACGATGCGCATTTTTACGGAGCCGTGTTTGGCATGCTGTTTACGCTTGTGCTTCAGCCAGCTCTTTTCCCCTATTTTGTCGAGGCTTTGCTTCGGGGGATGCCCTTTTAGGGTGGAGGTGAAGTGGTATGTTATTCTAAAGGGATGCCTTTGTAGTATCCGGTGTCTCGTCCAGTAAGCTGTTTGGTCAATAAAGTGATCTGCCCCACGTGATAGGAAAAGTGCTCTACTACGTGAATGAGGATGCTCATACCTGATTCCTCGAAAGTTTGCACGTAGTGGTATTGGCAGATGTCTTCAGGTGTAAGTCGCTCGAGCGCGTCGTCTAAGTCAGTTTGCAGCTGATCAATCATGGCGAGCAGTTGTGCCCGGGCGATAGGGCCGCGTTCGTCAAACTCGGCTTGGCGCTGTCGTTGGTCTGGCTGGCCACCCAAGCCAGCACAGATCCATTGGCGGGCATTGCCACAGACATGGAGTGTGAGGTTGCCTACACTATTGGTTTGTTCGTTGGGTCGCCACCAGATTTGCGCTTCATCTAGCATGTCGAGGCATTTGCGCAAGCGTGCAAAGCTTTCTGCAAAGAGGCGGCGGCGCACCTCGCTCATCAATAGTCGAAACCAGGTCAAGTGGTCCATGATAGCAGTATGGTATGTGTGCTACTCAAGGTAAATACTTTCTGTAAAAAACTATGACAAAGACCTGTGCAAACCAAGGTAGGATTGCGCAGGCCTTTGATAGGTGTGAGGGTCGGCTTGTGTTAGAAGGGGCAATTTTTGCATTCATCTACGCGTACTTGCTCATTGGGTTTTGAGAGCAAGGCTTTGGCCGGATCTACACAGCTGCGGCATCCAATAACACGGAATTCGGTGCGCCGGTTGAGTTGATGATCGCGTTCAGAACAAGGTACATAATCGGCACAGTCGTTGACAGGCCTGGTTTCTCCGTATCCACGTGCTACGAGGCGGTCGCGGTTGATACCGTGGGCCGCCAGCCATTTGACCACTTCGTTGGCTCTTTTTTGCGAGAGCTTGAGATTGTAACGGCGCGAGCCGCGTGCGTCGGTGTGCGAGGCTACTTCTACAATATAGTCGGGATTTTCTTCCAGCATTTTGAGGAGCTTTTCCAGCTCGGGAATGGCATCGGGTCGGAGGTGGTAGTCGTCAAAGTCGTAGTAGATGTGCAGCAAGTAGGGTACAGGTTGTGGCTGGCCATCGCTGGGGATTTCGTTGATGGGCACAGGCCCTTGGGCAAAAGTTTCATTGCCTGTGAGCAGTTTGCCTTTGCTGTATTCGTGCCCATCGGGGTAAGTACCTTCAGCGGGGAGTTGGGTTTCCTTGTCAATCCACAGGCCGGTGGTTAGGTCGCGATAGGTGTATTCTGTTTCGTTGGCAGGAGCACGTTGCGTCAGATCGGGATTGGGTACCATCACAGTGGGTTGCATGTGGAGCACCACCCTGAAGGTTTCCGATTCGTCTTTACCACGCGTACAAATGCCTTCTTCTACGGCAGCCAGATATTTGTCCTTGACGGCTTTTACCTTGTAGCAGCAACCTTTGTCGAGCTTGAAATAAAAGCGGCCGTCGATATCTGTGACGATGGGTTGAGCAGCTTCTTGGCCGCAATCGTTTTCAAGCGTAATTACGGCGCCTTCCATGGGTAGGCCTGTAGCATCGTCGAAGACGGTACCTTCTAGCTCGAAATCAGCTGCGGGTATCATGGGGATTTCCAACACGACCTTTTGCCCCAAGATGACGTTGTGCGTACAGCCTTGTACGTTGGCCGGTTCGTAGCCTTCAGCTTTAGCCAGGAAGTTGCAGCACTCTTCGAGTTTGAGGTCTACAGAAAATTTGCCTGTATAGCCCGTCACCATGGTGAGGTCTTTGCAGTCCATATAAACTTCAGCACCTTCGATGGCCTGTTGCGTTTTGGCATTATAGACAAATACTTCTACAGGGGTGGCTACCTTACGGAAAAAGTAGATGTCGTCTCGACCGGCTCCGCCCTCACGATCGGAAGCGAAGTAGCCACAGGTGCCGTTTTCGTTAAAGGCGATGGAGAAATCATCGGCATTGGTGTTGATGGGATAACCCAAATTGACGGGTTCGGACCACGTGCCATTGCCTTTGTCTTCGACGTAGTACAAGTCCAGCCCACCTAATCCGATGTGACCATCGGAGGCGAAGTAGAGCCTACCATCCGCGGCTGAGAAGAAGGGAAAGACCTCGTGCCCTTCGGTGTTAATGTCGGGGCCGAGGTTCATGGGAGGGCCCCAACGCCCCGACTCGCGTTCGGATACGTATAAGTCCATGCCGCCAAAGCCACCAGGCATATCGGAGGCGAAGAAAAGCTTGTTGCCATCGGGGCTAAGGGTGGGGTGGGCTACGGAGTACTCGTCGGAGTTGAAGGGCAGGCTTTGCATTTCGCCCCATTGTCCTTGCCCCAAGCTTTTGGCGTAAAAGATTTTGAGGCGCACGATGCCTTCATCGTCGGTACCTACCTTGCCATTGATGAGATTGTTACGCGTAAAATAAATTTCTTGGTAGTCTCGTGTGAAGGCTACCGTAGCGTCGTGAAACTTACTGTTGAGCGTGTTGCTGAATTTGTCGGGGCGGCCGTACATGAAAATGCCGCATGCACCGTGCTCGCCAGGCTCCATTTCCTTGACGGGTACGTAGTACAGCTCCAGGAATGGGTTGCCCGTCCACATATGTTCGCGGCGTACGATGGGGTTGCGGTCGCGTTCGGAGGCGAAAACCAGCCCATCTTTGTAGAATGCGGGACCAAAGTCGTCTAAGTCGCTGTTAAAATCACAGTGTGTGACCTCATAGATATCCGCATTTTTTTTCATCAACTCTTCTTCGTAGTCGCAAGCACGCAGCAAATATTGGCCGCGCAAGTCATCGGGTACTGCCTCTACGAATTGCTGGTACCATTCGCGTGCCAGTTCACACTTGCCGTTGCGCTGTAACATCATGCCGTAGTACAGCTTGTGGTAAGGGGTAGCTTCAGGTAGGCGCACTACTTGGCCGTACCAGAACTCTGCGTTGCCCGTATCGTTGACCTTTCGATAAGCTTCCGCCAAATTGATCTTGGCCTCTGCCACATCGTGTTCTTCGAGAATGAGATTGTACAATTTGATGGCCTCGACATAGTCGAGTGCTTCCATGTACATGCGGGCTCGCTTGAGCTTGGCACTCTGAGCATCAGCTTTCTGGATAGCCCACCAACAGCTGACCCACACGAATAGAAGGATGGGGAGTATACGATTGCGCATGATGCTATTACTTTTTTCGTGTTTTGCGAAAGCTGCCTCTGCACCCTACTAAAAGTATCGGGGCGTAGCTGCTTTCTTTGTTTTGAAGTTGAACTCGTAACCAATCATTACTTCAAATGCACCGGAAGTGACATTTGACAGCTTTGTCAGGGGATAATCGTAGGCTGCGCCTACGCGCAAGCCATTTTCCATCACGTATGAAATCCAAATGTCGGCCGAGTCGAAAGAGCTACTCTTATCGGTAAATGCCTCGATAGCAGAACGGAAGGACGCACCTACCCATAGCGTTTCATAGAACAATACCGATAGGTCGATGTCAAACTCTGTAGGAGCGCCAATGTCGCGGAACTGCTGTAGCGTGGCTTTAGAAGCGAATAACCCTACATTTTTGATCAAAATAGAGGGCTTGAACAGGATGAAATCGCCTTGCAGCGGAATGACTACGCCACTCATAAAGTAATAGTGCCGTGCTTGACGTGCGTAAATACCCGTAGTGGCACTGTCGCGCAGGTCGTACTCTACCAATTGAGGTGAGGAAGCGCCGATGTAGAAATACTTGGAGTAATAATAGATACCGGCACCGAAATTGGGCAAGATCCGATTCTCTTGGCCATCAAAGGCTTCGTCTGGGCTTTCGATATTGAGCTTCGACCAGTCGGCCCGATATTGTTCAATACCTGCTTGTAGCCCAAAAGAGAGTTTGGCTGCCCCAATGGGGATGCGATAGGCATAGATGAGGTTGCCACCTAGCGTATTGGTGGGCCCTATCTTGTCATTGACAAGGCTCATCCCTATGGCTACCCGTTCATTGCGCAAGGGGGTATGCAGCGTAAAGGATTGCGTCTGGGGTGCACCATTGATCTCGTACCACTGCGTGCGATGTAGTAGTGCTACACTCATATGATCGCGAGAGCCAGCATATCCTGGATTGAAAATCAGGCTATTGAACATGTACTTGGTGAACATCGGATCCTGTTGCCCCACGGCTACGCACCAGCAAGCAGCACTCAACATCACAGTTGTCCAGATCTTTTTCATTGTGCAAATTTTTTGGCTTGGAAAATGGCGAGTACCCGGCACACAGCATACGAGTGGGGGGCAAATATTGGGCGTTGCACATGGCACTCTGCCCTTTGGCGGTCAAAAACTGTGCTAAGTTGGGGGAATATATACATTGTGTAAGTTTTCAATACATTTTACCTTTATAGTTTGGCACTAAACGCCCAAATCGAGGCATTTTGAGTTTATCGTCTGATCTGTAAATAACCGCTCAACTGAGTTGTAGTAGCGGGCTCGCCCATTTCTACTTCGAGGAAGTAGAAATAAGTGCCATCGGGTAGTTTTTTGCCCTTCCAGCTGCCATCCCAATTATTTTGATATCCTCTTGCTTGAAAGACCATTTCTCCCCATCGGTTGTAGATTTCCAGTCTATTTTCTGGATACTGTTCTATATTTTGGATGACAAAGCTGTCGTTGGTGCCATCGCCGTTGGGTGAAAAGCCATTGAATACGATTAGATTGCCCCCTTCACAACTCACCTCAACGATTACTTGAGCCGTGTCACAGCCCGCTGCATTGCACACTACATAGGTGAAATTGTCGATGCCACAAAACCCAGTTTCGGGGGTGTAATGGATGCGGTTGTCGTTGTACACTATGGCCGTGCCATGTGTGGGGCCTGTGCCTCCGCTCAAACTGTCGAGTATAAATACGACTGGCGGGCTGCAACTACTAATTATATCATTGGCCAGGACATCTATGGCTACTGTGGCCGATTGGATAGTGGTCGCTTGATCGTCCATGGCCTGAGGTAGATCTTGTACATCGCAAGGTGACATACTGGTAGTGGCAATGACTAAACAGGTCGTGTCACATATGTTGTAGCTGTCACAAATCACTATACATGCTGTATCGATTCCTTCCGAGATTCCCTTAGCTGTGACGCAGTAGTTCAAGGTGTCTATTTCAAACAGTGCAGAGGTGCCGCCTGATGTGGTGCACGCATTGGTGATAGAGGTGGGGATACCTGCCAATTGAGTCAGATCTGGGCACCACGTCCGTGTATCGCCTATAGCCAAGGTGTCGTACAAACATTCAGTGGTAGGCATGAGTACTGTGATGCACAAAAAGGTGGTATCTGTATTGCCAAACTCGTCGCGTAACACGACACAAGCCGTATCCGTACCTATATCTATAGCTAAGCCCCTCACGCACCATTGCCCATCGATTAGCTCGAAGTCGAGACTGTTGCCTGACTGGTCGGGACATACATTTTCCATGCTGATCACAGTGCCGGGCAATTCTGAAGTGTCTATACACCAGCTACGTTCAAAATTGATAAATAAAGTATCTGTAATCTTTTCCGATTGCATGAAGCATTGCGTCTCATCTACAGTGATGTGCAAATAGGTCGTGTCGCAAAATCCCAGGTCGTCGCACAGCACAATGCAAGCTGTCTCAGTGCCCCCGCATTTTAAGCCTTGATACTTGACGCAATAGTCAGTAGTAAGAAAAAAGCTCACATAGCTACCCGATTCGTCTGTGCAGGCATTGACTACACTGACAATGTTGCCAGGTAGGTCGGTGGTGTCGAGACAATAAACCAGGTTGCTACTTGCTGCTATGGTGTCGTAATAGTTGCTGGTCTGGGGTATGGGCAGGCATTCCACAATGACGATTACAGTATCTAAAGTACTTTGTTGGGTATTGAGGAAGATTACTTGGTGGGTACCTGTGTCGAACGACAAGGATATGCCTTGTGCTTCCAGGCCGAAGTTCATACCTACAATGGACATGGTGTTGTTACTCAAGGCCTTGATAATCATATCCGAATAGACATTGGTGGGATCCCCGCCAGCAATCAATAGCATCGAAGGGTCATGCGTCCAATTGCCGGTCGGGTCCCACATATTCATTAAGGCAACTAGTTGGTCAATATTGTCGAACTGAGCTGAAAAAGCCATACCATTGATTTGCCAGCTTTCCAGTAGATAAGGGCCCATTGTGCCTTGCCCAAAAAGTGTATTGTAGGTATAGGTGACCAAGGTATCATACGCGCAGCCTTCAATTGGGCCACTATAAGGTAACCCATTGTTGAAGATAAGCAAGTCGTTGAGCATTGTCATGGGCAAATCGAAACATACATCAGCAGGTTCATCGCATTGGAAAGTGTGTGCGACTACTGTGTCGGCTTGCAACAACCCGTTAGCGCATAGAGGTGCTATGTGATTTATTATTGCCCAAATGGTCAACAGTGTGATCAATGCCTTTTTGTTCATGGGACCCTTATTTTTCAAGGGGCACTACATAATAGGGCAAGCGCGCGTGTGCACTTTGCCATTAAGTACCCAATTAGACTTTTTGTTGTTTGGAAAGCCTGCCTACAGACAAGCTAATAGCTTTTTTACCGTATTGTGTGCTTCTGTAAAATGGATAATCAAAGGAATATCTATTAGTTAATATGCTATTTGTCGTCTGTATGGATTCTAAAATCGTGCCAAACAAATTATATTTTTGTTGAATATTTTAGGTAATTATGTGGCATTTGATGCTTATGAGTAATGCCATTTTGCCTGAAATATGGCATTTGCAAGTGCCACTCATGTTGGCATTTTAGCTACCTTGGCCAACAATTTGTACATGTAAGCCGTTAGGCTGGCATATACTTTCCAGTAGCAGCCCCTCGTTTGGTCTATGGTAGAACCCAACTACACCGCATCATGAGATCTCTTTTTGCGTGTTTCCTCTGGCTGTTTGCTTTTTCCAATATGCCCGCAGAGACGATTGTGCTGGAGTACGACCCATCGTGTATGGATATGTACGAATACCGCAATCCCTCGGGCTCAGTACAATTGCTGAGCTTTTCTCCTCATAGTATGTCGGCCACTGAGCGTGTAGTACTTGAAGTGGGCACGCGCAAGGGGCAGCGTGTAAGGGCTAAACCTCGTCTTTTAACTGAATGTGGCAGTCTGACTATCGCTCTTCGTTTGGTGCAACGCATCAATCGAGGTGCTACTGAGTTGTACGTTGCACGCCCTGATGGCAAGGGGTATATATTGTATCGGGTAGATAAAGCCTATTACTATTTTCCCAAAGGTGGGCAGGTTGAATTTTGGGGGGCCAAAGTTCACTTCCAATTTGATCCACTTGCACTAGAATACGGAACAGATTTGGCATTAGATGACTCCAAATCGAGCGTGTACTATACAGGGCAACGTATTTATGAGTGTTTTACGGGTTTTGCTTTTCGCAAAATCTTGCGTGCTAAGCAATCAGTCATCAAGGACTTTATCTTGGTGCCTGAGATAGGCATAGTAGAAAAAGATGAAGGTAATGCCCACTATGGTCTCCATTTGGTTAACGGTGCCATATTGGATAGTTACCTAAAAGAGCGATGTAGCTCAACTCTTGGAGCTGGGTATGGGCAATGGCAGACACAGAATACAATCTCTACGCCAACTACCTACGGTCAACGAGAAGTCTTTACACCCCCTCAGCCTCCCACACATATTGTACAGCACGGTGAGACACTGTACAGTATTGCACGGCACTATGGCATTAGCTTACAGCAACTCATTGAATGGAATCAGCTGCGTACAAACTTGATCAAACCCGGTATGGCACTCATTGTTGGCGATCCTGTGGTCGCATTGCCCAGCAGTCAGAAACTTCAGGGCACTGCATCTATACCTAAAAAAGACATGCAAGTGCGCTCCACTATGTCTCCTAAAGAGGGGCTGCAAGCTAAAACTCCTCCTGTACCGCAAACGGCTATGCCGCCTGCCTGGGTTGATCCGCCTGCTTATCACATCGTACAACCTGGCGAGACTTTGCCACAACTGGCACAGCACTATGGCTATACAGAAGAGCGCTTTCGTTGGATGAATGACTTAGCTCCTGATGAGCCCATCCGGCCAGGTATGCGCCTGCGCACTTCCGATTGCCTCCTTGCCACGCCCAACTCGACTTCCCCTGTACATCAGCGCCCAAAGGGAGGCAATGGCACTGAACCTACTGCTTATGACTATCGCAAACCCATACCATCAGCTATGCCTTCCACTGCTGCACAAGATTATTCAAAACTGCGCATCCACATTGTCAGTGAGGGGGAAACGCTTTACCAAATTGCGGCACTTTATGGCATGACGCTGGATGAGTTGGTGGAACTCAACAACTTGCACAAGGGCGAAGTCTTGTTGCCCGGTCAACGCTTGTATGTGCGCTGAGACGTACTGCCGTGCGTACATTTGCTGATGATCACAAACATCTCCGAGCTTATGTGCGAACATTTGCAGCGCAAAGAACAACTCCATCCCCTTTTGCGGCAGCGATGGAGCCCTCGCTCATTTGACCCTACCTTGCCTCTTTCACCTCAACAGATTGAATTGCTCTTTGAGGCAGCCCGTTGGGCACCTTCATCTTATAATGAGCAGCCGTGGCGCTATTGGTATGCTGCACGTGGTGAGTCTGGCTTCACCGATCTGCTCGATCTGCTCGTACCGGCCAATCATGCTTGGGCATATCGGGCCTCTTTGCTCATTCTGTCGGCTGCCCAAACGCATTTCAAGCATAATGGGAAACCCAATAAGCACGCATGGTACGATACAGGTCAAGCCAACTTTGCACTGACAGTGCAGGCAGCTGCTATGGGGCTACATGTACATCAAATGGGTGGATTCAGTAGCGAGCGTGCTTGCCAACGCTTGCAGCTGCCGCCACAAGTAGTGCCTGTAGTGATGATCGCTGTTGGCTACAAAGGCGATCCCCAAATCTTAGATGTTGAATTGCGCAAACTCGAAACACCTCAAAAAACGCGCTTACCCCTTGAAGCCATTGTCACGCATTGGCAGGGGGAAAAAAGCTTATAAGGTCGTGCAGTTGGGTGTGCTAAGCACGATGTAGTGTCGCCAGCACATGGCGCGTCATAAGGTATGCACCTATTACACTCATGCCAATACCTTCCATAAGTATGAGCAAACTAGCCGTAAAGGGCGTGAGGTGATAACCAATGGGTAGGGCGGTACGCAGTTGAGCTAAAAAGGTAGGGTTGAACCACAGGAAAAACAACATGAACAAAAAGAAAGTCAATACACCTACCAAGGAAGTGGCCATACCCATGGCTACGCCACTCATGTAATTGCTCGAACTGTCTTTTGTAGTGTACCAGTGCCGTATTGACAAGTAGATAAAAGCCAAGTGGATCAATGCGTTGAAGATGCGCAAGTTGTAGTGCTGTGAAAAGCCCAGGAAATGCATGAAGAGAAAAAATGCGATAAAGCTTCCAGCCATCAGTAGGCCATAACGTGTAGCAATGGCGCGCATAGGTACGGTGGTTTAGTGAGTAAATTAATTTTTAAGGATGCTTATCAGTATGTGGATCAATTAATTTATGGCCTATGGAGGGAAAAATCAAGGCTAGCTTTACCCGATGGTGTTATTTTGTTTTTCATCTGGCTTGAGCCTACGGTATGTCGTTTTTTTCGGAAAATTGCACCACCAATTGATTGGCCGTAAGGAGTCCTTAATCGTTATTTATGAAGATCATTATTGCAGGTGCAGGTGGAGTGGGGTTTCACTTAGCTGAATTGTTGTCGTATGAAAACCAGGATATCGTCCTGATCGATGTAAATAAGGATGTATTGGATTATGCCAGTCAACATCTGGATGTGATGACCATTCTGGGTGATGCTTCCTCTGAGGAAGTTTTAGATACGGCAGGTGTGCGGGGCACACGCCTTTTTTTGGCTGTGACTACCAATGAGCACACTAATCTCATCATGGCTCAGATGGCGAAAAAAATGGGTGCTAAGCAAGTTATTGCTCGGGTATCCAAGTCCGAATATCTAAATGAAATGTGGCTCTCTTATTTTCGCCGTACGGGGGTCGATTCGCTTATCTCACCTCGCAAATTAGCTGCTGAAGAGATCCGTCGGTTGGTGCGTCAGTGCTCTTTTACCGATGTGCTCGAATTCGAGGAGGGCAAGGTGGTTATTGTGGGGTTTACGCTCGACGAGCACTCACCACTGCTGGGTAAGCCACTGCGCGATATTACCCATTCAGGCTTCTATAAGGGGCATTACCGTCCAATTGCTATTTTGCGAGGCAACCGCACTATCATTCCGCATGGCGATACGATTTTGCGTTTTAACGATCACGTGTACTTCATCTCACCACGTGAAGAACTCGACTCGTTGGCTGCACAAGTGGGTAGGAAGCAGGTGGAGGTCAAGCGCATCATGATTGTAGGTGGTTCGGGTCTGGGTTATGAAACGGCTAAATTGCTCGAAAAAGATTATCAAGTGACGCTCGTAGAGCGCAGTAAGGAGCGTTGTCGGCTCTTGTCGGAGTTGTTGCACGAGACGCTCATCATTCATGGTGATGCCAGCGATATCGACTTGTTGCGTGAAGAGGGCCTGGAAAACATGGAGGTGTTTATTGCCGTCACACCTAATTCCGAGACCAACATCATCACTTCCTTGATGGCAAAAAACTATGGTGTGGCCAAAACCATTGCACGAGTGGAAAACAAGGAATACACTTACATTTCTCAAAATATTGGTGTAGATACACTGATCAACGTCAAACTCATTGCTGCCAATAATATTTTTCGCTACGTGCGGAAGGGAAGAGTAGAGGCGCTGACCACTTTGCACGGTGTCGAAGCCGAGGTGATTGAGTTCGTCGTGGAGAAGGATAATAGATTGACAAAAAGGAAGTTGAGAGACTTGCACTTGCCTCAAAAAGCACTTATTGGAGGGGTGGTGCGCGGCGATCAGACTTTTATTCCAGATGGCAATTTTCAACTTCAAGTAGGTGATAGAGTGATTGTTTTTGCCATGCCAGAGGCCATTCCCACTATTGAAAAGATCTTTCGATAAACACTGCCATGCGAAGCACTTTGGCCAAATGGCTGGCAAAAGCTACTTTTGTGCGTTATTTGAAGAATCTTTCATACAAAACCAGCAACCATGGCCGACCATATCGAAGATGCCGGTAAAAAAGGGCTTTGCCTGATGTGGTTTTTCATTTTTCTGATTCTGTTTATCGTTTTGGTAGTAGGTATCTATCGCTACAACTTCAAGTTTATCTAATGCGATAGACTGCAGCTAAATAACCAGCCGCTCATATATTCAGCAGAATCACGATTTTGGCGCAAGCCAAAGCGAAAGACCACGCAAAGCAGAAGGGGCAACGCAGGTAAGGTGCCGCGTTGCCCCTTTACAATGTTTTGAGGTTACTCGCAGCCAATAGGTGCACCGGGTGGCATAGGGGGAAGTGGGGGGAGTTGAAAGGTAGTGGGGTCGTCGAAGAATGCCTCTATAAGGGAGTGCACGTATTGCGTATGCATGCGCAAAAAGGGAGGTATATGTGTGGCCTTGAGCCTTTGGGCAAAGGTGGCTTGCAGCGCGTGCAGTCGATCATAGAGCACAGATTTGACTTGGTGACTGGCTTCTTGGGCTGCAGCGGTGCGTATCAATTCGATGGTATATACGCGCTCAGCAGCTCGGGCCAAGGCACCTTGCATGCTTTTATCGGGGTAGGTGGTGGGGGCGATATGCAAGCTGTCCAATACCATTTGAATACCCATTTGGTCGCCGTACAGACCTTGCATTTGCTGTATCAGTACGCGCTGTAGTCGTGCAGGTTGCAACACCAGAGATAGCGTATGGTGCAGTGAGGCTTCGGCAGCAGTTAGGGGGTCGAAGAGTGGTTGGGCATGGGTAGGCATAGCCTCTCGGTCGCGTTGGTAGCCTAGTGGAGGTGGTGGCAGCTGGTGCAGTAGGGTATCGGGCAGTATGAGAAACTCAGGTAAGAGGGTTTGTCGTAGTGCAGCAACTGCTTGAGCTTGCCATGAGGCAGGTAATGGATGGGCTACTAACTGACCATCGCCACGCATTGCATAGCTGTAGTTGACGCCGCCGATGAGTTTGCTTACTGCTTCAATCTGATATCGACAACTGTAGTACAATGGAGCCAATATTCGTTCGAGTTCGAAAAGCGGCATGCCAGGTGCAATGTGGTGGGGGCCAAAATGTGCCAGTGCATGGGCGCGTGCTTTCATCAAGCGGTGTAACTCGGCCACGGGATCGCTTCCGTTGTCCCATAAGTGTGCATAGGGGTGTGCGCTTGCTTGAAGGCGTGCGTCTGCATCGGACATGAATAGAAGCCCTTGTGTGAGGGTTTGCGCAAGTATTTGTGCGCGGGCAGTGGTGGCATCTGTTTTTGCATCGAAATCTGCATAACCATACATGATGGCACGTTTATCCCACTCACCTATACCCGTGTCATAAGCTTGGCTGAGATCGATCCAGCTATCTTTTAGTTGTATGAGTGGATGAGGGTAGTCCATTACACTTGCCCTGTGATTCACACTGGCTGCAAAATTATGTGCCAACCCCAAGGTGTGCCCTACTTCGTGGGCTGCCAGCTGGCGCAAGCGCGCCAATGCAAATGCTTCTAATCGAGGGTCGGGTTGTGTGCCTTGCCTGTAGGCAGCTATCCATCCTTGTGCGATGAGATAGTCTTGGCGCACGCGCAGAGCCCCCAGCGTGACGTGACCTTTGATGATTTCACCAGTTCGGGGATCGACGATGGTGCGTCCATAAGACCATCCACGGGTGCTACGCGGTACCCATTGGATGAGGTTATAGCGCACATCCATAGGATCGGCTTCGGGCGGTAGCTCCTTGACAATAAAGGCATTTTTGTATCCGGCTGCTTCGAAAGCTTCATTCCACCAGCTGGCGCCTTCCATTAGGGCCGATTTGAAGGGTTCAGGTGTACCGCTATCTACATAGTACACGATGGGTGTGACGGGGGCGGATCGCTTGCGTCGAGGATGTTTCTTTTTTAGCCTGTGCCGTACGATGTAGCGTTGCACGAGTGGTTGGTCGATAGGCTGAGAAAAGTCGTAAAATGAGATGTCGAAAAAGCCGGCACGAGGGTCAAATGGTAGGGGCTGATAGCCCGCTTCGGGCAACTGCACGAAAGAGTGGCGTTGATGGACGGTGACTGCTTCTGGTGAGGGAACGACAGTGCGTATTTCGCGGCCCTTAGGCTGACCTGTAAAGGTCAGTATAACTTCTACTTCTGTGTTTTTGGGGAAGTTTTTGGTGTTGGGCAGATAAAAGGCACTGCGGCTCTTGTCTAGCTGATAGTTGCCTTGCCCTGTCCTTTTCAGTTGCTCAGACACGCCGCGTATGTCTTGCAAAAAGAAATCGGTGGCATCGACTAATACGCGCCCATTAGCTTGCGCTTTTACTTCAAAGCCCCACAAAACCGATTTGGCGAAAGCCTCCTCTACAGCCTTGCGCTCGGCATCAGTGGCTTGCGTAGCTCGATAGCTGTAATTGGGTTGCCAAAGCAACACCTTTGAGCCACTGCGCACAAACTTGACGATGCGGCCGCGAGCAAACTGCCCACGATCCAAGCCGATGTCATTGGACCCCACTCCTTGTGGCAGTGAGCCGATATAGAGGAACTCGTAATCGAACTTGTCTATTTCCAGCCATATCTTACTGGTATTGGAATCCCAATAAAAGTTGAAAAAACCGGGATGGGCCTGCATGTGTGCAGTGTATTGGCCAATTGCATCGGTTTGTTGGCAGTATGCTTTGGGCGTGCACCACATCCATATGAGTGTGGCGAAGTACAGTGCTCTATACATGATGTAGGATTTTTGCCGAAAGGTAGACAACTGAGTTTAAAAGAGGAGAAATATAGCCTCAACTTGCTGTGACCCATAAGCGCTTTCCGGGCTGCAGATATTGCCATGCTTGACGTGGCACATGGCGTTCCATCGAGGTAGCTATATGCGCCCAAGGTATGGTGTTGTTGGGAAACAAGTCGTTATGACCAATGAGTAGCAGCCCCACAGATACGTGTTTGCAAAATTGGGCAGCCTCGTCGGGCAATAGATTGCCAATAATGCCTTGGCGATCTCGAAACCAATCGCGACCATTCACTGGTAACATAGCTACGTCGGGTTGAGGAAGGGCTGTCCACATGTCGAAGTAGCTGTCGAAAAAGATAGTGTCCCCTGCGTGATAGAGCGTTATGCCGTTCCATTGAATGAGAAACCCAAGCCAACGGTGGGCACCTTGGGCATCTCGTTCTAACTGGTAGTGGGCAGCAGGTAGGGCTGTGAGCAAGCAGGAAGTGCCTTGAAGTAACATGGGCTGTAGTACTGGGGGCGCGGTCCATTCGTTGGGTGAAAGGCCGAGCTGTGCACACAGTGGTGCACAGGCACGTGGCGCGATAAAATGGACTTGAGGTGATGCTTGCCGTATAGCTGACGCAGTGTGCAAATCAAAATGATCTTCATGCTCGTGACTGACGAGATAATAGTTAACTGACGAGAGCTGATGTGGATCGACGGGAGGGGCAAAGGCGCGCTGCCAAAACTCGCCATGTAGGGTAGCTACGTAATCGCTCAAACATGGATCGATGAGTAATAAGCCCTCAGGCCCCTTGATCAGCAGCCCCATTTGCCCAAGCCCCCATATGGCCAGGGTGTTGGGGGGAATGTGGGTTTGGGCAATCTGTCGGTGCAGTTGAGTGGTGCTCATACTTGGATGATTTCGAATATGTTCAAATTGCTATAATGCAATTTGTTTGTGAAATGCCGTGCTGTAGTGTGCGAAAGGGTAGGTATCAGCAGGTGTTTTTTCAAAAAAAGATTTATGTTCTATATGCAAAATCAGTGGTTGGACACTCTTTACAGTGTACATGCCCTGATAAGCACCTAAAATTCCTAAGTTTTAGTTAGCCCCAATGAAACAGTATTGAAGCTTTTATCGGCCTAAGATCCGTAAAAGTGTGCTGCTTTTTCGGAAGGCTGTATAAGTAGCTGGATGAGAAAGCAGAGAACTTGCTCTCTCTGTAAGAAGTAGCCTGAGCTGGCTTTTGCTGGTTCGGGCTAACTTTTTAGTGGTCTAAGATCCATTCTACTTCTGGGGTGAGTTCTGGTTTTGGCGAAAGCCAGGAAATGGCAATAAATAGTGCAAGAGATAGCACTAAAGCTATTGCGCCGGGGTCGATATTGTAGGGAATGCGCAGCCCTGAAATTTTAACGATAAAGTTGAAAGCTAAGCTCACTACAATAGCCACATTGGCGGCCAGTGGGGTAGCTCTTTTCCAGTTGAAACCTATTGTTACGACAGGTACGAGCGCTGCGGCAAAAGTGCCCCACCCAAATGCCCCTAATATAGCGACGAGATCTCCACTGTAAAGTGCAAAGAGTGCGGCAGCTATAGATAACACGACTGTGACGATGCGCGCCCACCACAACTCATTTGGGATGTTAATGCCGAAAGACTTAGGTATGTCATGCACAATAGCTGCAGTGCCTATATTGAGAAAGCCATCAGCTGTAGACATAATGGCTGCAAAGAGGCCCGCCAATACAATGCCTGCCAAAATGGGATGTGCATAGTGTTGTAAAAATTGTGAGGCGGCTGCGTCTGCGGCTGCCAACTCTGGGTGCTGCCCTGATACGACCATGGCGCGCATAAACAGTCCAATGCCGATCCAGAGCAGGGCTGAGAAGAGATATCCCAAAAGGGTAACGGGCAGGATGTGGCGCGCGTCGCGCATGCGCTTGTTCATCATTAACTTAGTGATTACGTGAGGCTGGCCCGAGCCGCCCATGCCGAAAACAAATAGCCATGAAAGGCAGCCCAAAGCACCTAACGTACCCCACGGCCCGATTGCTTGAGGGTCATCAGCGGCTATGGCGCGGTTGATGCCAGCCATACCTCCTTCAAAGGTGGTAGTGACTGTAATGAAGATGGCCACGGCGGCAAGGACCATCATGGCGCCTTGTACCAGGTCGGTGTATACCGAGGCGATGATTCCGCCTGTTACCACGTAAAATACGAGTATAGCACTACTGATGGCTACACATGCCTCGAGTGAGATGTGGGGCCACCAAGAAGCTTCGCGCAGTACATCTTGTAGTACGACAGCCATAGCCAAAATTTGGGTGGCTAGATAGCCCAATACGCCTAAGATGATCGCTAGGGCTACAAAAAAGCGCGTGCTGTGTTGTCCATAACGCAGGGCAACTACATCTGGTAAGGAGACGGCATCGCTCAGCTCGGCCATCAGGCGCAGGCGTTTGCCCAATGCAATAAAAGTAACTTGAAATCCAATAGCAGCAGCCACTACCATCCAAACCGAACTCATACCCATACGATACACCAGTCCTGGCCCACCTACAAAACCAAAGCCACTGAGTGTACTGGCAAATACGGCAAAGGCAGTAAGCATGACGCCCAGCTCGCGCCCAGCCATAAAGAAATCTTGAGTAGTGTGCGTGCGTCGCCATGCCCATAGGCCTACACCGACGCACAGCAACATGTATAGCCCTAAAGCAGATAGAATGATCGCATGGCGCATTGTTTCCATATCAGGCCTTTTCGGCCAAATATATTACTCAAGTTTCGGGGGTTAAAAAAGGGGTAAAAAAGTGGGAGTTGATTGTATTGCAAATTGCTGAAACTCAGTGTATTGTAGCTAAATAAGAGCCAAAACAACTCCCGATACAATATGCGAATAATCTACAGATCACCTCTGGTTACTTTGCTTCTTTTGATAAACTGAACACCTTTTTGAGAAGTTTTTTGAGT
>Ga0256839_1000996_pt1 | contig 35753 bp, 30 predicted proteins | sample 354166metaG_FD_185968 | JGI IMG/M metagenome (GOLD analysis project Ga0256839, IMG submission 185968) | Hydrothermal vent microbial communities from Mid Atlantic Ridge, Atlantic Ocean - 354-166 | ecosystem: Environmental > Aquatic > Marine > Hydrothermal vents | place: Atlantic Ocean: Mid...
GTGAGGTGTGAGGTGTGAGGTGTGAGGTGTGAGGTGTGAGGTGTGAGGTGTGAGGTGTGAGGTGTGAGGTGTGAGGTGTGAGGTGTGAGGTGTGAGGTGTGAGGAGACGCGATGGCGGCGGGAGACGGCAGCGCCGGCAACCTGCGCGCACGGCACGTAGATGTTACGAAATAAGACTCTATAATGGAAACCAAAGGGCCGGCCCTATCCCTTGCCTTCCGGCGGAGAAGCCCCATGTCGACGCTCGATACTCCCACTGCCACACTCCCCTTCGAACCGTACCGCGAGCTGGATTCGGCGGAACTCACCGAGCGGATTCAGGCAGTGCGGTCTCAAATGGGAAAAGAGTTGCTCATCCTGGGGCACCACTACCAACAGGATGAAGTGATTGCGTTGGCGGATCTGCGAGGAGACAGCTACCAGCTCAGCAAGTTGGCGGCTCAAAGTCGCGATTGTCGCTATATCGTGTTCTGCGGCGTCCACTTCATGGCCGAAACGGCCGACATCGTGGCCAATCGGCCGGAAGTGCTGGCCGGCCGCGACGGCTGGCGCGTCCCCGTGGTGTTGCCCGACCTGGCAGCCGGTTGCTCGATGGCCGACATGGCGGAGATCGAGCAAGTGGAGAATTGCTGGGACGAACTGTCGGAAGTGATCGACATGGACCGAGTCGTCCCGGTGACCTACATCAACTCGGCCGCCTCGTTGAAGGCCTTCTGTGGTCGCCACGGGGGCATTGTGTGCACCTCCAGCAACGCTCGAGCCGTCTTGGAGTGGGCCTTCGAGCGTGGAGACCGAGTCTTCTTCTTCCCCGATCAGCACTTGGGCCGCAATACCTCGATGGGGATGGGGATCGCGCTCGAGCAGATGCCGGTATGGGACCCGTTTGCCGACGAGTTGGGCGGCAACAGCGAAGAGGACATTCGCGGTAGCAAGGTCATCTTGTGGAAGGGGTGGTGCAGTGTTCACCAGATGTTCCGCCCCGAACACGTCGAGATGTTCCGCCGGCGCGACCCGGAGATTCGTATCCTGGTCCATCCGGAGTGCCCGCGGGAAGTGTTCGAGCTGGCCGACGAGTTCGGATCGACGAACAAGATCATTCAGACCATCCAGCAGGCTCCCGCCGGAAGCCGCTGGGCGATCGGCACCGAGTTGCACCTGGTCAACCGACTCAAGCAAGAGCATCCCGACAAGGAGATTCACTTCCTCTCGCCGGTGGTCTGCATGTGCGCGACGATGTACCGAATCGACTTGCCGCACCTGTGCTGGAGTCTGGAAAACCTGGCGGCAGGCACTCCCGTCAATGTCATCGAAGTCGATGACGAGACGGCCAAATGGGCACGGATTGCCATCGAACGGATGCTCGATATCGGGTAGCCGAGATTCCGTTGGCTATGGACAGACGCGACTAACCTTGCCCGTCGACTCGGCGGCAATAGGCGACGATCCCTTCCACGTCGGTCGGCAGTTCTTCCTTGCCGGCCGCTCCCGATTCGGCCGCCGCCGGCGCCTCGGGAGATTCTTCGGACTCTTGGCTGCTGGTCGCTTCGGCAGGCGCGGGTTCTTTCGCGGTGGTCGTCGCACTACCGCCCTGTTTCTCGGCGCGAGCCGCCGCCAGGATTTCCTCGACCGACATCTTCGACGGATCCATCCGTTTGGGAGTCGACGGTTCGGCCGGTTTTGCCTCGGCGGCCGGCTGGGGGGCCGCCGGCTCGGCCGGCGCCGCCGCTTTCTGGCCTCGCGCGGCCGCCAAGATTTCCTCGACCGACATGCCGGCTCCGCCGGGTGGCACTTTGGCCGCGGGTTTTTCGGCCGCCGGCTTGGCCTCGGCCGCCGGCTTGGCCTCGGCCTTCTGGCCTCGCGCGGCCGCCAGGATGTCTTCCACCGACATGCCAGCACCACCCGGTGCGGGCTTGGCTGGCGGTTTGGGTTTGGCCTTGGCGGCGGGTTTGGCTTTGGCCGCCGGCTTGGCCTTCGGCTCCGGCTTGGGGAGCGGTTCATCGATTACTTTAAGAAAAGCCGGGTCGATATCGTACCAGCCGATATTGTTGTTGCCGTCGAATTGGACCAGCGCCCGGCCGTTCATATTGACCGTTTTGACGGTTCCCGTGAGTCCGCGGAAGCGGACCAGTTCGGGGCGCGATTCGTCCACGATGACGTATTGGTCGGTGAATTCGCGTTTCAGCTTTTCGATCTGCTCAAATGTCATTGCCGATTTGTCTCGCCTGGCCGTCCCGACGAACCGGGAAGTGGATGATCTGGGAGCTCGCCGCGCGCACCACCAGCGGCGAGAGGGCTATTTTCAAGCGCCGCGACGTGTTCGGCAAGGGGCCTGCCGTGGGGGAGGGAGAATCCGGCGTCTAGCCAAGGCTGATGGGAGCGGATAACGTGTTACCGTCTTGAGGTTTTTCGCGAAACCACCGGACGGCGCGAGTCGCCGCCCGCTGGGAGATTTCCACGGACCGACCCTCTGGAAACCTGGATGGACGCCTGCCATGGACCACCGCCCACTCTTTCTGAACGGACAATGGACTTCGCCCGGCCCGGCATTGACGGTCACCAATCCGGCCACCGGCGAGACGATCGGCTCGGTGGCCACGATCGACGCGGCCGGCGTCCGCCGGGCCATCGACGACGCCGCAGCGGCCTGGCCCGCCTGGCGGCACCTGACGGGACTTGAGCGGAGTCGCTATCTGACTCGCATCGCCGACGCCGTGGAGGCTCGAGCCGACGAGATGGCCCGGATGATCACCCTGGAAAACGGAAAACCGTTGCCTCAAGCCAAGGGCGAAATGGCGATGACGGTCGACCATTTCCGCTGGTTCGCCGAAGAAGCCCGCCGGATCTACGGTCGCGTGGTTCCTCATCAGATGCCGGGGAAGCGCCACATGGTGTTTCAGCACCCGGTGGGAGTGGTGGGCGCCATCGCTCCCTGGAATTTCCCGGTCGTCCTGGCGGCTCGCAAGATCGCGCCGGCCTTGGCCGCCGGCTGTCCGGTGATTCTCAAGCCGGCCAGCGCTACGCCGCTGAGCAGTGTCCTGCTGGCCGAGGCGATCGAAGCGGCCGAGTTGCCTGCCGGCGTGTTTCAATTGGTGGTGGGAGATGCGGCTTCCATTGCCGAGACGTTTTTTCAACATCCCGACTGCCGCAAAGTGACCTTCACCGGATCGACGGAAGTCGGCCGGCTGCTGATCCGTCAGGCGGCCGATCATGTCACGCGGTTGTCACTCGAGTTGGGCGGACATGCTCCGCTGCTGGTGTTCGCCGACGCCGAGATGGATGCGGCGGTGGAAGGAGCCATCATCGCCAAGTTCCGCAACACGGGCCAATCGTGCATCGCCGCCAACCGTGTCTATGTGGAGCAATCGATCTACGACGAGTTCGTAGAGCGGCTGGTCGAGCGAGCTGGAGCACTCACGATCGGCCCGGGAACCGAAGAAGGAGTCGATATCGGACCGCTGATCGACGAGCGAGCTTTGCAACATGCACTTGACCAGATCGAAGATGCGCGGAACCGAGGCGCGAAGATTCGTTGCGGCGGACGCCGCTGGGACGGGGCGCCGGGAACGTTTCTCGAGCCGACGGTGATCACCGATCTGCCCGAACAAGCCTCGTGCTTGCACTTCGAGACCTTCGCTCCGGTGGCTCCGGTGATCCCGTTCGCCGATGAGGCCGAGGGAGTGGCTCGAGCCAACGACACGCCCTATGGCCTGGCCGCTTACGTGTTCACGCGCGATTTGGCTCGAGCCTGGAGGCTGGCCGAGGAACTCGAGGCGGGGACCATCGGCATCAACGACGCGACGCCCGCCACCAGCCAATGCCCCTTCGGTGGAATGAAAGAGAGCGGGCTGGGGCGCGAGTTGGGAAGCGAGGGCATTTTCGCCTACCTGGAACCGAAGCACATCTCTCTGGGCGGCATGTAACCAAGCCGTTTGGAGGGGTGACCGACTGCACTACACGATTCGTGGGAACTGTGCCATGCAACTTTTTTTGGACAGCGCCAAGGTCGATGAGATTCGCCATGCTCTGGAGATGTGGGACGTCGACGGCGTCACCACCAATCCCCGGCACGTGCAGGCCGCCGGCAAGCCGTTCCGGCAGACGATCGAGGAGATCGCCGAGCTGTTCGCGGGGACCGGCAAGCCGGTGAGTGTCGAGGTGGATCCTCATCTGACCGATTGGAAGCAGATGGTCGAGCAAGGGCGGGAGTTGGCCGCCATCTCGGACAACTTCGTGATCAAGATCGGTGCCGGAGAGGCCGGGTTCCGCGCCATTCGGGAACTCAGCAGCCAAGGGGTGCGTTGCAACGCCACGCTGATCTTTTCGGTGACACAAGCGTGGCACGCGGCACGAGCGGGGGCGGCCTACGTCAGTCCGTTCCTCGGTTGGCGAGAGCAGCATGGCGACTCGGCCGCCGAACTGATCAGCGAAGTGCGTCTGATGCTCGACGCCTACGACTACCCGGCGAAGATCATCGCCGCGGCGATCCGCAACAGCCGGCAGATCGGGGAAGCCGCGCTGGCGGGAGCCGACGCCGTGACGGCTGGCATGGCCGTTTATCTCGATAGTTTCCGCAGTCCTTACACCAACATGGGCGAGCGCATCTTTCAAAACGCCTGGGACCAGACGCCTCAGTGATTCAGTGCCCTACCGATGCGGTGTGTACGGGTGACGCCTGTTCGCCGGTGCGACTTGCCGCATGACATTTTGTGACAGCGATTTGGCAGCATGAATGAACAACCCACGTTTGTAACTCATTTGGAATGCGGCCTGCATGGCGACCGCTACGAGGCCGACACGATTCAGGGACTGTCTCGGGCCGGCAAACCGCTGCTGGTGCGCTATGACCTGGAGGCTCTCGGCCGCTCGGTGACGCGCGAAGCTCTGGCCTCGCGGCCGGCGGACTTGTGGCGTTACCGCGAATTCCTGCCGGTGCGGCGCAGCGAGAATGTGGTGAGTCTCGGAGAAGTGCATACGCCGCTGATTCGTTTGGCCAAGTTGCAGCCGGGAAAGGGCGAGCTTTTGGTGAAGGATGAAGGGCGGCTTCCCACCGGTTCGTTCAAGGCTCGCGGACTTTGCATGGCCGTGTCGATGGCTCGAGAACTGGGGATTACCCGCGTCGCCATGCCGACCAATGGGAACGCCGGCGCGGCACTGGCCGCGTATGCGACTCGAGCCGGGATCGAGAGTTATGTCTTTTGCCCTGACGATACACCGGAAATCAACGTGCGCGAAATCGCGGCGCAAGGGGCGAAGGTGTGGCGGGTCAACGGTTTGATTCATGACTGCGGGCGCATCGTGGGCGAAGGCAAACAGGCGATGGGCTGGTTCGACTTCTCGACGCTGAAAGAACCCTACCGGATCGAAGGCAAGAAGACGATGGGGTTGGAACTGGCCGACCAGCTCGGCTGGAACGTCCCCGACGTGATCTTCTATCCGACCGGCGGCGGCACGGGGCTGATCGGCATGTGGAAAGCGTTTCAAGAGTTGCAGGCGATCGGCTGGTTGGGTGACAAGCTGCCTCGGATGGTGGCTGTTCAGGCGGCCGGCTGCGCACCGATCGTGAAAGCCTTCGAGGAAGGGGCGGAACACGCGGAGCTCTGGCAAGACGCCCACACCGTGGCATCCGGTATCCGGGTTCCCGTGGCCATCGGGGATTTCTTGATCTTGCGAGCCGTCCGGGAGAGCCACGGTTTCGCCACGGCCGTCGATGATGACGCCATTTTGCAAGCGCGCGACGAAGTCGCTCGGCAAGAAGGTCTGTTGCTTTGCCCCGAAGGCGCCGCTACCTACGCGGCCTATCGCCAAGAACTGGCAGCGGGACGCGTGTCTCCCGAAGAGACTGCCGTGCTGTTCAATTGCGCGACCGGCCTGAAGTATCCTCTGCCCGAAGTCCATCGCACGTTGGACTGCAGGCGACCGATCGACTACGAGGCACTGGCTCATGAGTGATTCGGCGACACCTCTTCGCGTGGGACTGTTGGGAGCGGGGTGGTTCGGCCGCGAAGCCCACCTGCGCAACCTCCTGTCGATTTCCGGTGTCGAAGTGGTGGCGGCCAGCAGTCGCAGCCAGTCGAGTCTCGAGGCGGCGAGGGCCATTGCCGGTGGATCGCTGCGGACATTTCACGACTGGGAAAAAGTGCTTGAGCTCGAACTCGATGCCGTCATCGTAGCCCTGACCAACGATCAGCATTGCCGGGCCACGATGGAGGCGCTGTCGCGGGACATGCACGTATTGTGCGAAAAACCGTTGGCGCTGACGCTGGCCGATTGCGATCGGATGATCGCGCTGGCCGATGAGCGGCAGCGGGTTTTGCAGGTCGGTCACGAGATGCGATTTCAGAGTCTCTACCGGCACATGAAGCAAATGATCGAGCGGGGAGACGTCGGTACGCTGCGGCTGATGTGGTGCCGCGAATACCGAGGGCCCATGCGGCCGGGCTGGCGTTCGAGTGAAAAGCTGACCGGCGGCACCTTGCTGGAGAAGAACTCGCACCATTTCGATTTGTTTTGTTGGTTCCTTGGGCCTGGGCCCAAGCGAGTGTTGGCGACGGGCGGCCGCGACGTGCTGCTGGACCGCGAAGTGCTCGATAACGTTCAAGTGCTGATCGAGTTCGAAGGGGGGCGGCGCGCCATGCTGGAGCTATGTTTGTTCGCGCCTTACGGGGGAGACACCGAAATCGGCGTCGTCGGAGACGGCGGGCGGATCGACAGTTGGAACCAGGCTCAGCGGCTGGTGCATCACCGGTTCGATCTGCCCGAGCGGATGGAGTTGGCGACGGCCGATTCGGCCGAGGAGGCCGGTTTCCGGGATGCCTCGGGGCGGATCGATCGCGGAATCCTGGCGGAGCTGAAGCACTTCGTCGATTGTTGTCGCAACGGCTCGACTCCGCTGACCGATGCTCGGTCGGCTCGACTCAGCGTGGCCCTGGGCCTGGCGGCTCAAGAGTCGATCCGGAGGCAAGAAGGAGTGTGGCTGGAAGAATTATCAGCCTGCGGATAGACCGGCTTCTTGGGCCGTGCCGGGTCATTGCCGCCGTTAGGAACTGTCCGAAAATAAATTACCCGGGGTTCTCGGAAAAGACTGCGCCAGGAAATGCACGGCGCATCGGTGGAAGCGTCCACATCATCCCGCTTGCCGCAACGCGGCAACAGAGCGAAACCCAAGGTCACCTTCTCTCGAACTGGTCCGCACGGAGCCGCTAGCGGGACGACCGGAGTTCACGTCTCACTATTTCACTTCGGCAACTTATTTCCGGACGGTTCCTAATCCTTTTTCCCCAGTACGATTTCGACCGGGACCCACATGTGATCGAGTTGGGCCTGCACGATTTGGAACCCCACCGATTCCATGGCCCGCCGGACGTAGATCGGCCGGCAATCGAGCAGGTTGGGAAAGTGGCGGTGGGTCCACTCGAACGCTTTGACCATCCAGTCGCGTTTCCCTTCCCGCGACAGCGACACCACGACCAGCCTCCCGCCACCTTTCAGCACGCGCCGACATTCGCTCAGGACTTGTGGAATCTCGTCGGTATGGAAGAGTTCGAGCGTGAAGCTGGTGAAGATGCCGTCCACGAACGAATCGGGATAGGGAAGGTGGGCGGCATCGCCGACAACCAGTTGGACGCGGTCGGCGACTCCGGCTCGTTCGATCGACTGAGCTGCCAGTTGGGCCATCTTGGGTGAGAGATCGATACCGAACACACGTCCCTCGGGCCCTACCGCCTCCGCCAGTTCAACCAACGTATGTCCGGTGGCGTAACCGATTTCCAGATGGCGCTCACCGGGTTGCGGCGCAAGTAGTTTCAAGCCTTTTTCTCGCATCGGCTGTTCGCTGCGATCGGCCAGCAAATCGTAGACTCGAGCGATCTTGTCGTAGTAGGCCTGCTGCTCTTGTTTACTCTGCAACACCGGCAAGATGCCGTCCCACGGCTGTTTGGACTGGGAACTCATGAGGTCTCCTCCGGCGCGGCATTCGGAACGGGATCAATGCGGACCCACCGATCTTCGATGTGGACTCGGTTGGCGGCGATGGCGGCGATGGCGGCCGGATAGAGTTGACATTCCGCCTCGAAGACTCGCGCGGCCAGCCGTTCGGCCGTGTCACCATCCAACACGGGGACCGCCTGTTGCATGATGATCGGGCCGTGATCGTACTGGTTGTCGACGAAGTGGACCGTACAGCCGGTCAGCTTGACGCCGTACTCGAGCACCGCACGATGGACGCGCGATCCGTAATAGCCTTTGCCGCAGAATGCGGGAATCAGCGACGGGTGGATGTTGACGACTCGGCCATCGAAATCGGACGGGATGCGGACGAAGCGGATGAAGCCGGCCATGACGACCAGCCGCGCGGCGACCTCCCGGCACGATTCGAAGACGGCGCGACTGTACTGTTCGACCGACCGATAGTCGCCCGGCGCGACGACACGGTGATCGATCCCCGCGTCGGCGGCGATCTGCAATCCGCGCACCCCGGCGTGGCTGGAAATCACGCGCGCGATGCGGATCGGCAGCCGATCGGATTCGATTCGCGCGAGCAGGTTGTCGAGCGTCCGGCCGGTTCCCGAAAGGAGCACGGCGACCGGCATGGGCTGGGATGGCTGCCGCTTGGTCATGGTTTCCGGCCGTATTGGAAGGATGCGTTGCCGACCTGAACCGATTGGGCGGTCACTGCGAGGGGACGATCCGGCGGACGTACAGGGTCAGGGGATGGCCGCCGATCTCGAGTTGCACCGGCTCGGTATCCGCCAGAGCGTCGAACTGGATCGATTCGGCCAGCGTTTCACCTTGCAGGTACTCTGCATGCTGCCGGATGGCTTGTCGGAGTTCCTCCGAGTCGGTGGCCAGCCCGACGGCGATCCGGTCGGTGTAGTCGCATGAAATCGCCTTGCGGCGTTCCTGGACCTGACGCACCAGGTCCCGAACCCAACCTTCCTGGATCAATTCGGGCGTGAGTTCCACCGACAGGACGACGACGGTCTGTTCTCCTTGAGCGGCCGTCCAGCCTTCTTTGGCCTGCAGTCGCACTTCGATGTCTTCGCTGCTCAATTCGACAGGGCCATCAGGCAAGTTGAGCGCTACTCGACCTTGCTGTTCGAGTTGCCGCAGCAGTTCGGCCCCGTCGGCCTGCTCGAGCATCTGTTTGACTTTCGGCATGTTTTTACCGAGTTTGGGACCGAGGCGTTTGAAGTTGGGGACGACTTTGTAGCGGATGTATTCTTCCCCTTCGGTCGTGAACTCGACCGCCTTGACGTTGATTTCGATGGCGAGCAGCGGGGCGTGTTCCTGCAACCATTGCAGGTGCCGGTCATCGGCGAGTACGACTTCGGCCCGGGAGAGGGGCTGGCGCACCTTGAGTTTGGCGGAGGCTCGAGCCGCCCGGCCCAGCGAGGCGATTTCGCGCAGCAGGGCCATCCGCTGCGAGAGGAGCGAATCGGTGACCCGGGAATCGGGGACCGGGTAATCGCACAGATGGACGCTGAGGGTGGCTCGCGAATGGAACATTCCGGTCAGATTCCGCCACAAGGTCTCCGCCAGGAACGGAGTGAACGGAGCGATCAGTTTGGCGGTGGTGACCAGCACCTCGTACAGGGTCCAATAGGCATCGAGCTTGTCCGGGGAGTCGACCGGGCCGCTCCAGAACCGCTCGCGGTTGCGCCGCACATACCAGTTGCTCAGGGCATCCACGAAATCGTGCAAATGGCGGCAGGCGGGGAAATTGTCGAAGGCGTCCATCCGCTCGATCACCGCCTCGGTGGTGCGATGCAGTTCGCTCAAGATCCACCGGTCGATCTCGCTGCGCTGATCGGCGGGGCGATAACCGCGGCCGGTGGCCAGCACGTCGGGCGCGAGTTGCCCGGCGTCTCCCGCGATCCGCTCGGATGGATCGAAGCCGTCGATGTTGGCGTAGATCACGAAGAACGAAAAGACGTTCCACAGACGCAACAGGAATTCGGGAATGCTCTCCTTGATGGCTTGCTCGCGGTAGCGGATCGACGTCCACGGCGCCTGATTGGCGAAGAAGTACCAACGCAGCGCGTCGGCACCGTATCGCTCGAAGATCTCTCCCGGTTCGCGGTAGTTCCGCTTGCTCTTGGACATCTTGTTGCCGTCTTCGCCCAGCATCAATCCCAGTACAATGCAGGTGCGGTAGGGGTGCGGCCAGGGATAGTGGGGCGTGGTGGCGTCGGAGTCGTTCGATTCGGTTGGATCCCCAGGCCCGAACAGCATGGTGCTGATGGCTAGCAAGCTGTAGAACCAGCCTCGAGTCTGATCCAGGGCTTCGCTGATGAAATCGGCGGGGAACTGCTGCTGGAAGCGTTCTTGCCCTTGGTGAGGATATCCCCACTGGGCGAACGGCATGGCGCCGGAGTCGTACCAGCAGTCGATGACTTCCGGTACGCGGCGCATGCGGGCTCCCGCCTGATAGGGCGAGTCGTAGGTGATGGCGTCGATATAGGGCTTGTGCACCCGCAGATCGTCGGGCAGGTCAGGGTATTGTTGTTTGGCCGTTTCCCAGGCTCCGGTTCCGTCGATGCCCGGCTTTTGCAGCAACTCGGCATAACTGGCGACCGCCTCCATCTGGCCGGTCGCTTCGCAAACCCAGATCGGCAGCGGGGTTCCCCAGAATCGTTCCCGAGACAGCGCCCAGTCGACGTTCGATTCGAGGAAATTGCCGAACCGCCCGTCGCGAATGTGCTCGGGCAGCCATTGGATGTGGCGGTTGTTCTCCAGCATCTGCTGTTTGAAGCGTGTCGTGCGGATGAACCAACTGCGGCGGGGGTACTGAATCAGCGGGTCGTCTTCGGCTCGCCAACAAAACGGATAGTCGTGCAGAACCTGTTCCTGATGCCAGAGCAGTCCCCGCTGCCGGAGGTCGCGCACGATCGACTTGTCGGCGTCTTTGACCCAAACGCCTTTCCAAGGCTCAACCGGATCGGTGAACGTGCCGTCGGGAGCCACGGGGCAGATGAGTTGGGGGCCTTCACCGGGTAGGAATCGTTCCTGTTCCCGCAGCAGCACCTCGTAGTCGACCTCGCCGAACGCCGGCGCCTGATGGACCAGGCCGGTACCACTATCGACCGTGACGAAGTCGGCGGCGACCACGCGCCATGCCACCGCTTCCTCGCCTCCCGTTTTCAAATGGCCGGTCTGGTCGTACGACTCGGCGGCGAAGAAGTCGAACGGAGGGCGGTAACGGCGGCCGACCAGTTTGCTCCCGTTGATGCGATCGAGGAGCCGGAATTGCGTGCCGGCTTTGGCGGCGAGCGACTCCGCGAGCACTTCGGCCACGATCAATTTGCCGCCCTGCCGGACGTCTTCCACGACGGCATAGGACAAGTCGGGATGAACGGCGACGAACTGATTGCTGGGAAGTGTCCAGGGAGTGGTGGTCCAGACCAATAGTGACGTATCCGTGTCATCCGTTAGTGGGAAGCGGACGAAGACACTCGGGTCGGCCACCTGCCGGTAGCCCTGACCGACTTCGCCGGAACTGAGTGCGGTGCCTCCTTGAGCCCACCACCAGACGATCTTGTGGCCCTGGTAGAGGAGTCCACGATCGAAGAGCTGCTTGAGCGACCACCAGACGCTCTCGACATAGCTCGCGTGGTAGGTGACATAGGCTTCGTCCAAGTGGATCCAAAAGCCGAGCCGCTCGGTGAGCTGTTCCCACTCCTTCATATACCGCCAGACACTCTGCTGGCAGCGATGGATGAACGGCTCGACACCGTACTGCTCGATCTCTTCCTTGGAGTGGATCCCCAGGTCTTTGCAGACTTCCACTTCGACCGGGAGGCCGTGCGTATCCCACCCGGCTTTGCGCTCGCAGTAGTATCCCCGCATGGTCTTGTAGCGAGGAAACAAGTCCTTGATGGCTCGAGTCAAACAGTGGCCCGGGTGGGGCATCCCGTTGGCCGTGGGGGGACCCTCGTAGAATACGAAGGAGGGCCGGCCTGTTCGCTGCCGCAGACTCTGTTCGTAGATCTGGTGCTGCTTCCAGAACTGGAGTACGTCGTGTTCCAGACGTGGAAACGATACGTCTTGCGGTACGGATGGGAACATCGGGTCTCCGGCCGGCGAAGTGGATATTCAGCGCGGTGGGCGATCAGTCGTCATCGTCGTCGATCAGCGGGTCGGTGGCGGGATCTTCGTCGGCGATGACATCCGGGTCGATCTCCTCCTCCTCCACCCCCTCTTCCTCCTCCTCATCGTCGTCGAGGTCGCCGAACTCGTCTTCGATATCGTATTCGTCCTCGAACTCCTCTTCGAAGTCGTCGTCGAAGTCGTCGTCGAAATCATCGTCGTCGAAGTCGTCGCTGGGACCGGCATCCTCCGCCGCGAGAGGCTCGGGGAGCCAGTCGGTCGGCGGCGGAAAAACCGTCGCGGGGTTCGCGTCGAGCGAGAGATTCCCTGTCATTGTCATCGCCCTCAAGTCGTGCAAGACGGCCACCGGATCCACTTCCCAAATGGACTGTTCTCCGTCACGGACAGCCCACCTTGGTTCCCTCACCGTGCCACCGTGCCACCGTGAGAGCCTTTCCCGCACGCCTGTGAGAGTCTTCGATATGCGCGCTGGGTGCGGAGAACTCTAACTAACGGAGCCGACCGGAACTGTCAACCAGGGCCGGGTTTCCGTGCGACGCGGCGGCCCCATCACCGCTACCATCCGCATAATACCCCGCCCGCGCGATCGAGTTTGCTCAAATCTCCCAAAACAACTGGAGAAGCCGGGCCACGCGGCCGGCTGCGCACTAGTCTTCTCATGTCGGGGGCAAAGTTATCACGGTTAGGCAACTCCCAAGTCAGACTTTCTCACCCCCGTGTAGGGCGGGTTCTTCGTTCTGAAGAGCCTGCCCGTTTTTCGTGGCGGCTCTCATTCGTATTCTGCGAGCCCTATCTGCTTGCGCCGTAAGCCTTCCCGACTCAATGTGTGACACAAATGTGGCACCGCCCCCCCGAAAAGGTGATAGCATGAGGGGGCCGGTTTTCCAGATTTTTTTCGAAATGGGAGCGGTTTTCCCAAGTGGTAAACAGGCAACCGAGTTGGGTGAGACGGGGCGTGGGTGAGAGGCCGCAGCGGCCCCAAAATCGTGTTGACGCTGTGCCGGCCGTGGATATGCTTGGCTCAGAGACGGCGAGCGGGCGACGCCGCTCCCCGTCGATCGTTCGGGAGGTCTTCGAGCCTGGAACGGGACTCCCCGGTCGGCCGCCCGTCTTGGGGCCAGCCTGTTTGCGGCCGGGACGGTTGTTCCAGCCTTTATTGTCCGTCCGTTGGTTCGCCATGCGAGACGGATCGAGCGGCAAGTTGACGGCCACTGGCTTGCCGCATTCCGGGACGTCTCGGGTCGAATGCATGGATGTCATTCGGCCGCGAACCGCCGGCTTGATTGCCGGGCTGCTACGGCCCGCCGCGAGACGAACGGAGTCGTCTCCTGGGCCGTGGCCGGCAATCAACTTCCTTTTCCGCTTGTTCGTGGAGCCGCTCCATCGCATTCCCCGGTGCGGCGACGGCCGCTATCGTCATTGTTTATGGAACGCCCGCACACCATTCACGTTCCCGTGATGCCGAGGGAAGTCATCGAGTTGCTGGCGCCGGCACCGGGTCAGACCATGTTGGATGCCACGGCGGGGGGGGGCGGTCACACGCGGCTGCTGGCGGAGCGCGTAGGAGGGACGGGGCGTGTGCTGGCGGTCGACCGGGACCCGTCGGCCATCGAGCGCATGCGGGAAGCCGCGGATCGACCCAACGTCGTCCCCATTTGTGCGTCTTACGACGAGTTGGACGAGTTGGCGGTGATTCCCCCCGAGGGGCTCGACGGCGTGCTGCTCGACCTGGGGCTTTCCACGGACCAACTCCGCGACGACGCGCGAGGCTTCAGTTACCAGAGCCATGGTCGACTCGACATGCGATTCGATCCGACTCGCGGTCGGCCGGCTTGGCAGTTGCTGGCGGAATTGTCGCAGGAGGAGCTGGCCAATTTGATTTATGCGTACGGCGAGGAGCGGCTCAGTCGCCGGATTGCTCGGAGGATTGTCGAGGTTCGCCGGAGGACGCCGCTGCGCACGGCCGACCAATTGGCCGAAGTGGTTCGTTCTTGCGTGCCGCGCAGTCGGGGCCATCGCATCGACCCGGCCACGCGGACGTTCCAGGCGTTGCGGATCGCCGTCAACCAGGAGTTGGATCGCTTGGAGCGCCTATTGCGGCGACTCCCGCAGTGGTTGAAGCCTGGTGGGCGGGTGGTCGTAATCGCATTTCACTCGCTGGAAGATCGATTGGTGAAGCGGGCTTTTACCGATCGAGACGTTTGGGAGCGAATCACCAAGAAACCGCTCCGCCCGTCCCGCGAAGAAGTGGCCGGCAATCCGAAGAGCCGCAGTGCCCGGCTACGGGCTGCGATCCGGCGACCGGTCGCCCAACAGGCTGGATAGCAGAGCGTACGCCCGCGTTTTTCCTTCGCGGTAGGAGCTGGCGCGAGGTCCGGCGACGTTCAGGACCTCCACGCGGTTTTCCGCCAGCCACCGGCGGAGCCCTTCGAGGTCGATCGAATCGGAGGCCAGATCGACACAATAGCAGGGGCGACCGTGTGCGTCGGCCATGCGACGTGTCAGAGCGGTTCCACCGGTGAGCGGGCCGTGGTGAAGGATCAGCGTGGCGTCCGAATCGACGACGTTCCGCTCGGTCCTCACGGCGTAGTTTGAGCTGTCGGTTTCCTTCATCCGGTACCGATCGGCGATCCGGCCTCGTTCACTCAGTCGCCCCTTGGGGCACCAACCCCCGTGTTCCAGGCCGAGGTCGATGGCCGCATCGAGGGCTCCTTGGTCGACGCCGGTCTGGCCTCCGCTGACGATTTTTCGCACCGGCACGCTCGCTCGTCCCTTGCTCGCCATCCGTCGTCACCGCTCGCCCCGCAAACTCCGCCGGGCCAGCGGCTCGGCCCGGCGGCGCTTGCCTGGTCGCTATCGCCGGCTCAGCCCTTCTTCTTTTCCGGCTCGGTTTTCTTCGGGGCGTCTTCCTTCTTGGGAGCCTCTTTCTTGGGTTCGGCTTTCTTTTCGGGCTCGGCTTTCTTTGCAGGCGTGGGTTCTGCTTTCTTGGCGGGTTCTATCTTCGGTTCTTCCTTCTTGGGTGTTTCTGCCTTGGGCTCTTCCTTCTTTGCTTCGGCCTTGTCCATCTCGGCCTTTGCATCGGGTGCCGAGTCGTCCTTGGCCTCGTCTACCGAGTCGACTTTCTCGCCGCTGGAGACGTCGAGTTCGAGCGAGTCGGTGTCCACATCGGTTGGCGGGTTGTCTTTCGGCTTCTTGCAGCCGGTCAGGGCGATGCCGCCGGCCAGCAGCAGGGCCAGAGTTCCGTGCAGAATGGTTTTCCAGGACATGACGAAAGCTCCTTGGGCGAAAGGGTGTTGGAAAGCCTTTAACAGAATCCTCGGCTTCACGTTGCAGCCTCGGGCATGTTGTTTGCCGCAGAGGGGTGATACGGCCACCGAATCGAACCGCCATGGTGATGGAGCCATGCGGCGCGCCACTTATTCCCGCTCGCCGCAGATCAAGCGATGGCGGCAGCGACCCAGCGGCACAGCATGGCAGCGGCGAAAGCCGCATAGTTGCCGATCGCATAGCCGATCAGTGCCATCAAAATGCTGACGGGCACCAATCCTTCGCGATGCGCGGTGGCCACGATGGGGGCCGAGGCGGCCCCGCCGATGTTGGCCGCGCTGGCGATGGCTGCGGTGTGGATGTCGACTCGGAGCAGCCAAGCACCGAAGACGCAGAAAATACCGTGAATGACGATCCACAATGTACACCCTAGCAGGTATGCGGGGGCTTGCGAGGCCACTCCGCCGAGATTGGCCACGGCTCCCATCCGAGCCACGAACAGGTAGACCAGGGCCATGGCCAGTTGATGGCTTCCTCGCAGTCGCCGCAGCCGCGTGAACGAAAGCCCGATCCCCAGGGTGGTGATGGCCAGGATTTGCCAAGTCGAGCGGGTGATGATGCTGCGGACTTGAGGGGCCCACTGAGCCAGCCCGTGGTCGAGCCAAGTGGCGGCTTGGTCGGCGGCCCAGACCGCCAGGAAGGTGACGGCCAGCACGTAGAGGTGATCTTGAAAGCGGGGTGGGGTCGCCGTCGGCTCGGCGGCGCGGGCTTCGGCGGCGGCTGCCTCCATCTGGGCCACTCGCCCGGGGTCGGCTCGAGTAAACCGCCCGAACCAGTCGGCCCACCGCCGCGATCCCAACAGCAGAGGGAGCCAGCCGATGTAGATCACGGTATCTCCCAGCACGGCCAAGCCGAAGTTGGCTCCCTGATCGGACGCTTCCAGCATTTTGGCCATCGCCGCCATGTTGCCGGTACCCCCGATCCAGCTTCCGGCCAGGATACCGAAGGCTTCCCACGCGTCCGGCTCGAGAAACGTGGCCACCACCGCGTAACCGATGGGGGCTCCGACGACGACGCCCAGGGTGCCGAACAGCATCACGCCGACTCCTTTGCCCATGATGCGCACGGCGGCACCCACGTCGACCTTCAGCAGCAGCATGATCAGCATGGCGGGCAGGACCAGTTCCCGGATCGAAGCGTACACCGGTGAGGTGTTCGGCAAGAAACGGAAGTAGCTCAGCACCACGGGAGTGAAATAGATGAAGATCAACGGCGGTAGGTACTCGAACAGCTTCCAACGCGTCCGCTGTTCCAGCGCGAAGAAGAACGCGGCCACACCGATCAGCGAGGCGAGGACGCCGACATTGGTGGAAACAACGGATTCCATTTGGACAGGGGCTTTCTTCGAGAGCGGGATACGGTAACGGAGTTCGTGCAGTGCGTGGGCGTGTTTCGTACGCAACGCGCCGGCGCTGGGACATCGGTCGCCCCATCATACCACTTGGTCCCCTCCCGGTCCTGTTGCCGCACCGGCTAAACTGCAGTCGTCATCACGGGCCACGACTCGCTCAAACAGCGAACCGGCCGGAAACCAACGAGCAGACCGACGATCCCTTCCCGCATACCAGCCGTGCCATGAACGCCTCGACGCCTCTTCCCGCCCACCTGCTTCGAGCTGCCGATTCGGTGTTTCAGTACACCGAAAAGTGCAGTCCGGCCACCTCCAATCTCAACTGGCTGACTTACGGTTGGTACCGTATCCCCGTCGGCGGCGCCAGTGGACAACTAGGACACGCCAATGAAGAGACCTTGTTGTTTTGTTTGCGCGGATCGGTTCGGGTCGAAGTCGCCGGACAAACGTACCGCCTCGGCTACTATGACACTCTGTACGTTCCATTGGCGACCCCTTACCGGTTTGTGGGCGAGGCCGATTCGGGAGCGTTGGTGGTGGCTTGCCGTGCTACGGCGGAAAAGCGGCACCCTGTCCACCATTCCCGCTGGGAGTCGATTCGCCAGGACGAAGCGCGCATCCGGCACTTGGATGGCAAAGACGTGTTCCTGATGTTCGACGTTTCCGAACCGGCCGATCGGCTGCTGGCCGGCTACACGATCTACCAGCCGCACACGCGAGCTTGGCCGCCTCACAACCACACCGATCAGGAAGAGGTCTACATCTTTACGCAGGGGCACGGTTCGATCGAGGTTTATCCGGATGAGGAGCACAAGACATTCGTCCACGGCGTGGGACCGCTCGATGCAGCCACCATTCCCTTGCTGAATTATCATCCGGTCTTCAGCCAAGACGAGGAGCTCCACTTCATCTGGTGCCTGGCGGGGGCGCGGTACTGGATCGGCGACAAGCACCAGGAATTCATGGACGCGTCGGTCGATCAGCTCACGACGGGCCCTGATTCCGGCTCGACCTAACGCGGACTTCGCCCGCAAGACGGGAGGCGGAAGGCCGGAGGCGGGAGGGGCGGCGGTGACGACCGAAAGCCGGTGCAACACCCGCGCGCGGTGCGCAGACGTTACGAAGCAAGACTCTACTGACATACCTGGGATACTCGAGCAGAACGATGACCGACATTCTGGTAAGCGAGGCCGTCCGCGGAGCGGCGATCGATGCTCTGGCCGATCGTTGGCGACTCGTGGAAGACCTCGACGCCGCGGGCGACCCCGCAGTGCTTGCGCAATACCTCCCGACCATCCGAGCCTGGATCGTCCGCAACCGCACGCAAGTGACTCGAGATGCCATCGCCGCGGCCCCTCATTTGCAGATTGTGGCTCGAGCCGGAGTGGGACTGGACAACATCGACTGCGAGGCGGCCGAAGCGGCGGGAATCGTCGTCAGTTTCACGCCCCGTGAGAATTCGGTGTCCGTGGCCGAGTTGGCGATCGGGATGATGATCGGCTGGCTGCGCCGGCTGCCCGAAGCCGACCGGCACGTCCGCGCCGGTGGCTGGGACCGCGGGCGGTTCATGGGAGGCGAATTGGCGGGGAGGCAACTGGGCCTGGTCGGGCTGGGGAGAATCGGTCTGCTGGTGGCCGAGCGAGCGCGAGCGTTCGGGATGACGATCGTCGGCTATGACCCGTGCGTCCGGGCCGACGACCCTCGCCTGGCCGAGCAGCAAATCCGCTGGCTGCCGCTGGAGGAACTCCTCGCCGGCAGCGACATCGTCTCCTGCCACGTTCCGCTCACGCCGCAAACCCGCGGTCTGATCAATGACGCCTTCCTGTCACGGATGAAACCGACGGCCCTGCTGGTCAATACGGCTCGAGGCGAGATCGTGGACGAAGCCGCGCTGATTGCGGCGCTCGAGCGGCAACGGATCGGCGGTGCCGCACTCGATGTGCGCGGGGAAGAACCGCCGAAGCCGGGGCGGCTGGAGGAATTCCCCAATGTGCTGCTGGCGCCTCACATCGGCGCCTTCACCCACGAGGCCCAACAGCGCGTGGTGGCGGCGGTGGCCGACGATGTGGCGCGCGTGCTGCGAGGCGAACCGGCCCGGCAGGCGGTTGCTCGGACCCGTCCGGGAGGCAACGGGCCGAAGGGGGATCGATAGAGAGTCCCGGTCACGTCGGACAAGGACTTGGGAAAAGCGGCGGTCCTCCAGCAACCGTCGCGCCGCCGTGTGCACACCCGACGATCAGCCCGTCTTCTGGTATTCCTTGAGATATCCCTGGAACTGGATCAGGTGTTCTTCTTCCGAGGCGAGCAGGCGGATGCAGAGGTCTTGCGTCACGTAGTCCGCCCCATCGGTTGCCCGGATGATCTTCTGATAGTGTTCGCAGGCGGCCTGTTCGGCCTCGATCACCGCTTGGATGACATAGACCACGTCGGTGGTGTCCGCGGGGGGCTGCTTTTGCTGGCCGAGCGTCACATTGGCGGAACCGGGAACCAGGCCGCCCAGTTGTTTGATTCGCTGAGCCAGTTGGGTGGCATGGCCGAGTTCCTCGGTGATGTCGGCACTCAGAGATTTTTTGATCTCTTCGGCGCGGACACCATCCAGGTTGACACTGTTGGCCAGGTAATTCATCACGGTTTCCAGTTCCATGCAGTAGGCCTGCTTCAACAATTCGATCGTTTCTTCTCGGCTGATTCCCATCGTGTCGTCTCCTTCATGGAAGGTGGGGGTTGTTCAAGTCTGTAACAAAATCTGCCGTGCCGGTTTCCCACCTCGGGCGTGTTGCTTGCAGCATGGAGTTTTGTGACAGCCTCTTAACATGCTTCGCGGCTCATGTGGGGACCGGCTCGTCAGCTTCGCAGCACGACCACGGCACACGGGGCGTGGCGGATAACTCGTTCGGCCACCGATCCGAGCAAAAGGTGTGCCAGTCCCGAGTGCCCTCTCGACGGAATCACAATCGTGTCGGCTCCCATCTCTTTGGCATATCGGGTGATTTGGTGACCGGGCGAACCGATCTCCACGGCGAACTTCACGCCTTCGTACTTGGCGTCTGAGAAGCGTTCCCGCAGCACGTTGGTCACGTGCTCTTTGCGACTCTCGTCGGTAATCGTCGACCACATTTCGCCCGGTTCCAGGGGCGATAGTTCGGGGAGGACGTGCAGCACGGTTACCTCGGCGGGGGAGGCGACCATCTGCAGAGCTTCATCGACGGCCCGGTTCGAGTGGTCGGAAAAATCGACCGGCACCAGTACATTCTTGCGCAGCCAGCCTGCCATAATGACAACTCCTTGTTCGCTCCAGCCTTCGGCCCGCCCTCTTCAAATCCGATTATGGCGGCCAGCCGAGGAATGCGAAACATGGGGTGGAACCGCCGGCGCGATTGGGGCGTCGAAGTTCCAAGGTCGTGGTGTACAATAGACCGATGGCAGCAAGGCCGGACGAGGGCCTGGCCCGCAGGGCCGGAGACGGGAGGCCGTAGGGATGGTCGTGGCGACTGCAATCCGTGGCAACGTGCCCGCGCGCCGCGTAGACGGGACCGTGTAAGAGGCTGTCACAAAACTCGATAGCTGCAAGCAACACCCCCCGAGGCCGGAAAACGGCGCGGCGGGTTGGGTTACAGGCTCGAAGATCGATTTCACGCCGATTTCCTTTTTACCGAATCCACCGCTCGATGACGCGTCCAGTTTCCCCCTATCGCCAGTGGCTGGGTGTAGCCGCCTCTCACCCGACGGCTCGACAACTGCTGCAACTTCCCGAGGACGTGAGGGATCGAGCGGCCATTCGAGCGGCCGCCGACTTGGCTCGCCGTAAACTCCAACAGATCCCCGCCAGCGAAACCGACTTGCGCCGCCAACTGGAGGCTGCCGTTGCGGCCGCCGAACAACAACTGCTGGGCGCCTCAGCGAAAGCCGCGGAAGACCATCCACCGTCCCACCCCGACTTGATGGCTCCTTTCGTGCCGGGAATGGCGGGCCCGGCGGGGCCAAGGACCGATACCCGGGACGAACCTGCTCGGGACGAGGTCTCTCCGCCGGATGTCGCCCCACCGGTCGCTCCCACTACCGCAGTGGTTCGCGGGTCCGCCTCAAAGAAAGCACGCAGGCGGCAGCGAAGCCAGCGAGCGGTCCGCGGAACCCTGGTTGTCGCCGTCGTACTGACGGCCTTCGCCGTGGCCGGAGTCTGGTTCGCTTACGACCGGGGCTACCTGGCGCTGACTCCACAGCCCGCTCCATCGACTCTTGCGGAACCGTCCAAACGGCCGACTGCCCCGGGGCGGCGGCCGACCAAGGCCAAGAACGGCGAAACGAAGACTGGCCAGCCGGATCCAGCCGAAGACAACGCCTCGGAGACCGCTTCTTCCTCCACACCCGCCTTGCCTGCATCGGGGCAACCGGACTCGGAGACCGTTCTCTCGCCGGGACAGACAGGTGCGAATCAGCCTGCCGAAATGGAGGAAGATCCAGCGGCCGCCAAGCTCGAGGGCGAATCGCCCGAGAATCCGACTCCGGACATTTCGCCGGAGCCCAAGAACTCGCCCATCGAGAAGCCGGCGGTTTCCCGGTTCTCCGCCCGGCAATGGGAGCAACTGCGCCGGCACTACCGGGCGGCCCGGCGTGCCCTGGCCGATCGCCGGTTCGCCGTGGCTCAACAGGAAATCGCGGCCATCCGTGCGATGAAACCGCCCCCATCGGTGGATGGGCCCCTTGAGCGGCTGACGCTGGTCGAGGCCTACGCACGGCAGTTTTACGAGCGGCTTTCGCAAGCTCTTGCTCAGTTGGAAGGCGGCACCGAACTGAAAGTGATGACGCGAAACGGCGAGCGGCTCTGCGCGGTGGTCGAAGCTTCGCCGGAAGTCCTGGTGATTCGCATGGAGGGTCGCAACCGCCGGCTGGCCGTGCGTGAGCTACCCCCGGCTTTGGCCTTGTCGATCGCCCACCGAGTCCTGGACGTGAATGACCCGGTCACGCGGGTAGTGGACGCCGCCTTCTTGGCGACGCGTCCGGATCGGACCGAGCGGGAATCCGAGATGGCTTCTCAGTGGTGGCAAGAAGCTCGCAGGGAGGGCGTCGACATCGGCATGCTGGAGGAGTTTTTCGGCGACGAAGACCGGCTGAAAGCCGAGTGACCGGTCGATTCCGATCCGGACCAACAAAAAACCGGAGGCCCTCGCGGGTGCGTCCGGTTTCTTGTTCGTCCTCATTCAACCTCTTCTACGAAGCGGCAGCCGAGGCGGTTCGAAGGCGTTTCCGCGGCTTGCCGTTGTCGCCATCCGAGCCGCTGGGAATCAGAAGTCGAGTTCGTCTTTCTTGCCCAAGAGCTGGTTCAGTCGCCGCTCGATGATCTGCTCACGCCGTGACTCGCGCTTCTCGATCACCTCGGCCGTCTTGTCCAGCTCCTTGCGGAGCAACTCCAACTGCCGGCGCCGCTTCTGCTGGCGCACTTCGAAGTGCTCAATGACGGTTTTCTCCAGTTCCGCTTCCAGTTCTTCTACTTCTTCGTCGCTTTTTTGCTGCTTGGCCTGCCAGATGCGGCGGGCCAGATCACTGCTCCGCCGTTCCAGCTCTTGATCCTTCCTGGATAACTCGGCCAGCTCCTTGTCTTGAGGCATCGCGCCGAAGGGACCGCCACCAAAGCCTCGTGCGAAGCCGAACTGCGATCCGGCGAAAGTGGACGGTCCCTGGAATCCGCCGGGCGCAGTCCACGAACCGGGCGGGAAGCCCTGCCACGGTTGGGGTCCTGGACCGGGCTGACCACCGGGTCCCCACGGACCGTCCGGGCCAAATGGCGGATTGCCTCGAGGCGGCCCGTCGTCGGGACCTCGAGGTGGACCGGGAGGCCGGCGATCACCATGGTCTCCTTCGGGGCCCTCCGGCGGTGGAGCCAAATCGCCTCCCACGGCACGGGGACGACGCGGTCCGGCCGGTCCGCCTTTCTCGCGGGGGCCGCGGCGTCCGCGTTCGCGGTGTTCGGGGCCACGACGGGGCGGCCCGTCCCGACGGGCTTCCGGTGGTGGTCGTTTCCGAGGTTCATCGGTCTTGCGCCGCGGGGGATTATCCCGGCGCGGCCGATCTGGCGGCTGAGCCCATGTCGAGGCGGTGGTCCACACGAGTAAACAACCCGCCGCAAACAACAGCGTCATGACAGGCAACCGCCGCCTGCCCGTTTGTGAATGCATCATTTTCGATGGTCCTCCTTACTTGTTGGCGAATTCCCGAGTCGAAACAACTTTGTAAGAGCCTGTCACGAAACTCCATGCCGCAAGCAACATGCCCGAGGCTGGAAATCGGCGCGGCGTGTTTTGTTACAGGCTCGAAAATGTGTGCGTCTTTCCTTTGTCTCCGTAAGATCTTCTTTCCCCAATTCGTCCAATTTGCGACCGCCATCTTCAGACAAGAGCCTCTTTGCATCGGGCATGCCTCTACAATCCGCTCTGCTGGGCTTCGAGTGCCAACGCGTAGACGGCCCAACTCGCCCGCTCCAACATGACCTCGTCCGGTTCGAGTTTGCGGTCGATCGTCCGCAGCAGGTGATGGACGTAGTTCAGCCTCGTGTCGACGGTGCTATCCCAGGTCAAGTCCTCGGCATCCGATGTCGAGCCGACCGGCGGCGTCAGTGGCGCGTCACGCGCTGCCAAGCTCGGAGGTTCGAACCCACCGTCCATGCCCGAGGTGGTTTCACGATTCGCCGATGGCTGTTGGTTGACTGCGATGCTCGCCGGCAACGGGTTAGAGATCGCCGCGCGGTGCGACCAGGAGACCCCGGCCGCTAGCAACACTGTCGCGGCCGCAGCAGAAAGGGCCCGAAGGGCGAAGACTCGCCAGTTCTCGCGGCGCGACCCGGCGATGGCCGCGTCATGGGAACGGTGCGGAGGTCGCCACGGTGGCGGGACGGCGGCTCCTTCGGCTTTATCCAGCAGCTCGGTCCAATGCAGCCATGCCGCATCGAGTTCGGCGAACTCATTCTGGCCGAATTGATCGGAGGGATCGCCGGGGAACCAATCCGACGGAGCCGAACCGGTAGGAGAGGGGTGCGTTTTCATGTGGAATCCTGGGTGGGAGCGAGGTTGCTTCGTAGCCGCTGGAGTCCCCGGCGAGCATGGCTGAGTGCCGTATTGAGTGGGCAGTCGATCAACTCGGCGATTTCCGCAAAGGTGAGGTCACCGTAGTATTTCAGCAGCAGGACTCGCCGTTGGATTTCCGTCAGTTCGTTCATGGCGACTTCGAGTTGCCGGGCGGATTCTTGTCGCTCGAGTTTTTCCCACGGAGGTTCGCCGTCGTCCCTCGGTTCGAGGGCTCGCCACGGCTGTTCTCCCATGGTTTGCGCCGAGTGTTTGCGGCTGCGGTCGATGGCGAGTCGATCGGCGATCCGCAGGAGATAGGCCAATGGTCGGCCTTGTTCGGTATATTGGTTTCGGTTTCTCCAGGCCCGGTGAAAGACCTCCTGAAACAGTTCGTCCGCGTCATGGTGCGATCCGGTGATCGCCCACAAGTAACCGCGCAGCGCCTTGCCGTGGGTTTCCACCCACTGCCGGATACGCTCGTCTGCTCGCTGGTCCTCAGGGAGGCCTGTCATCGGCGGCCTGGCAAGAGTCTCTGTCTGGTTGTCTTCAAAGCCTCCAACAGATCGCGACAACGCGCTTTGTGGCGCTTTGTGCTTTCGGCTTGTTAGTACAAAACGCACGACTTTTGCGATTATTGCAGGTTGTCGGCCGAATTTCTTCTCAGCGTTTCTTCTCAGCGGCACACGAAGTTGCCCCCCTTTCTTTGGGGGATGGATTTGACAGTCTCATCGGTACCGACAACAATTGAGGGGAGATGGAGGCCTGTCGGCGCAGGCCTTTGCCGCAAAAGCTGGCTCTGGTAGCACCTCGGGAATGAGGTGGCCCACCCGCTTTCGCCACTTTGTCGCGGTTTTTTCCCGCCACTTGGTTTCTTTGTGCGAGAGCGATTCTGATGTTGTCTTCACCACTTCTAGCGTTTTGGTCACCCGGTCCCACCGAGCTGTTGATCGTGGGCGTGGTCGTGTTGTTGCTGTTCGGCCACCGTCTTCCCAGCGTGATGCGGTCGTTGGGGCGAGGCGTCGTCGAGTTCAAGCATGGGCTTTCCGGCGTGGACGATCCACCCGCCGAAGGTTCATCGCAAAAGAGCGACTCCGACAGCGAATAATCCGGAGGGACCAGCCATGCTCGGCATGCTCGGAATGGGCCCCACGGAACTGGTGATCGTGGGCATTGTGGCCGTGCTGCTGTTTGGCAGCAAGCTCCCGGAAGTGGCACGTTCCCTGGGGTCCAGCTACCGGCAGTTTCGTGAAGGGCTATCGGAACTGCAGTCGCAGGTTCAGTTCGACGTCCACTCACCGCCCCCTGCCCCCGCTCCCTCGGCGGTTCACGACGAGGACGACGAGGAAGCCTACACCGAACCCGCCGCGCCCAAGTTCGAACCTCCTCCCGCCGAGAGCAGCGACGCCAACTGCTGATGCTCTCCTTTCTCCCTTGAAGTTGCTATACTCGGTGCGCTGATTACGCAGTCTTTTTCGAGACGCGAGTTTCGGTCGCGGCCGGCACAGCGGTCGTGCGCCCATGTTTGTTTGTCCAGAGGGGCGATTCGATCGGGTGAGGTGCGCTATGGGACCAGCCGGCATGGTTTTGCTTGCCAGGATCTCGATGGTCGTGATCGGTCTCGGCTCGCTCGGCGGGCCGGCCACGTTTTTGCCGATCGGCCTGCCGCCGCGCCCCTATGACGCCGAGATGGCGGCATTGGCGCCGCAAGAGTGCCTCTACTTCTACATGCAGATGGGGCGGGCCGAGCCGGAGACGGCCGCGCGTTCGGCCACCGAACGGGTGTTGGCCGACCCGGCGGTGAGGAACTCCATCGGATCGTCAGTGACGGCATTGCGTCAGTGGATGCTGAGAGCGGCGGCCAAGGGTGGAGCCGACCAAGAGGGGCGTCAGCGCCTGACCAAGATCTTGAGAGCCATCGAAGATGCGAGTCAACGGCCGCTGCTGCTGTTCTTCCACATCGACTTTTCTCTCGACATGCTCAGAGGCCAACCACCCAGTCCCGCCGGTGCGTTGGTGGTTCGCTTCGATCCCGAGCGAGCGGTGGAAATCGACGGACTGCTCAAAAACGTTTTGGAATGGGAAGGGATACCTCTGGTCGAACGAAACACGGCCGACGGAGTCACTGCCAGCCGAATTGCGTTGCCGGGCAGTGCTTTGTTGGATATCGCTCGGACCGACGATCTATTGATCGTGGCACTCGGTGGCAGCACGCTCGACGACATGCTGGCTCGGCGAGGCGGAGAGGAACCGTCGTGGCTCAGTCGCCTGCGAAAAGAACTCCAGGTCGAACGCCCCAGCGCGGTGTCGTCGTTTCAAGTCCACTATCCGTTCGAGTTCGCCAAGAAGATCGGGGCCGGTGCCAATCTCGAGGCGTTGGGGTTGGGCAACTTGCAAGCCATCGAGTCGGTGGCCGGTATCGATGGAGACCGATTCGTTTCACGGCACCGCTTCCGGTTCGACGGTCCGGTCACCGGATTGCTGGCGCAGCTCGGCACCCGCCCTGTCACATCCGACGACTTCACGTCGATTCCATCCGACGCTCTGGCCGCTGTGGTGTTGCGAACCCAGCCCGCCCCCCGGTTGCTCGAGCATTTTGTCAATGCCATTACCGCTCAGCCGATCCTAGGACGTCGGGATTTGGAATCCGAATTCTACTCCGAAATCGAAGACGAGCTTGGATTTCATTTGAAGAACGATCTGATGCCGGCGTTGGCCGGGGATGCACAATTGGTGCTTTTCGCAGCGTCGCCGCCCGCAGTCCCCGACGTTCGAGTCACCCTGGGTGTGGGAGATTTGGGCAAAGCCGAGCGCGTGCTGAAGCTGCTGGGAGAGAGCCTGCGCGAGCGCGTGGCGGACGATGAGGACGGACCGATGCGGGTTGTGTCCTACCGGCATGGCGACACGGAGATTGTCGGCTTGGTGTCCAAGAATCCGCCGCCGGACAGTTCCAGAAGTTGGAACGCAGTCTACGCGTGCATCGCCCACAAGCGATTCGTGTTTTGCAGCTCGAAGCGGCGACTGGAGCAGTTCATCGATCATCCGACGAGTTCGCCTCATTTGGGGAAGCGGCCTCGCATCCAGGAGGTGCTGGAGAAGCAGCCTTTCGTGGTCGCCTATGTCGATACGCCCGGTGCTCTGCGGCTGGCTCGCACTCCGATCGGACAATTGCCGTTTCCCCAGTTTCCCATTGACCGAGTACTGGCTCCGTTGCAACCCGATTTGTTCGCCGTTTACCAGCACCCGCAGGCTGTTATGGTCGAGGGGAGTCAGACGGTCCCCGGTTTGAGTATCGCTGCAATGGCAGGCGCTTTGAACAAGGTGTTCTGGTGGAGGTGGCGGCCAAGGACGCGGTAATCTGGACCAAACCGGACGATTTGAGAGTCGACCCCAAGGATGTTCCCGGTTCGCTGTCGACTCCATTCCGCGACAAGATCCTGGCGGGATTCGCCGACGGCAGTGTGAGAATCGTACGTCTCGGGCTCGAGGGCGAAACGTGGCTTGCCCTGTTCCGCAAATCGGACGGGGCGCAGATTCCCGAGGAGGCTTTGTGATAACGAGAGTCCGGGGATCCCGCTTTTCCTCCCTTGCCTATTTTCGCTTGACCGCGCGGTCCGGTCGCTGTTATGTTGCTCGCCACGGCCGGCACGATGCCGGTTCCCTTTCCCTTCCACGGGTTCACGCAAGGAGTGCGTGTTGTGAAGCTGAATCAGTTGGGGTGCATTGTCGGCGGAGTGGCTCTGTGGAGTTGTGCGATGTTCGGCTGCAATTCGCCGCTGATTCGCAGCCAGAGTCCGGAATTGGAGCAGGCGGCGGCCCCGGAACCGGCGTCGTGGGCGGACGATGAGTCCCCGCAGTTGGTCGGTGATGTGACGCGCACGTTCGGTCTGCACCTGTTGAAGGTGGAAGGTGTAGCGCTGGTCAACGGTCTGCCCGGAACCGGCAGTGATCCTCCTCCGTCTCCCTTGCGCGACATTTTGTTGTCGGAGATTCGCACCCACAACATTACCGGGGCCTCTCAGTTGGTGGCGTCTCGCGACAACGCCCTGGTGACCGTCACCGCGTACTTGCCTCCCGGCGTACGGAAGGGGGACCGGGTGGATGCCATTGTGAAGGCTCCGGTGGGCACGAAGACCAAGAGTCTGGAAGGCGGCTATCTGCTTCCCGTGCGGCTGCAGGAGATGCGGCTGATTCAGAACCGGATTCGGACCGGATCGGTTTCCGCCGACGGCGCCGGCCCGGTGGTGGTCGATGCGGTGTTTGAAGGCCGGGACGATCCCGTCAATCTGCTGCGCGGCCGCGTGCTGGGGGGCGTGCAATCGCGGATCACCCGCCCCATCCACCTCGTGCTGAAGGACGAATTCCGCAGCGGTCGGTATAGTGCTCAAATCGGCCGAGCCATCAACGCTCGGTTCCACTATTACGACGGTGGCGTGAAGAAGGGTGTGGCCAAGCCGATCAACGACAAACTGATCGAGTTGCAGGTGCCGGTCCATTACCAGCCCAACGTCCGCCGGTTCGTGCAGGTCGTGCGTCGACTGGCCATCGCGGAGACTCCGGCGGACCGGATTGCTCGGATCGAGGTGCTGGGACGCAAACTGCTCGACCCCACGACTTCCGCGAGTGCGGCGGCAGAACTGGAGGCGATCGGCGAGGAGGCGCTGGAGAAACTTCGAGCGGGGATGCGATCGGACGACCCCGAGGTGCGGTTCTACGCGGCCGAGGCGGCGGCCTACCTGGACATGGAAGAGGCGGCCGATGTGTTGGCCGAGGCGGCCGAGAGCGAATCGGCGTTCCGCTGGCACGCGCTGGCCGCGCTGACTTCGATGCGCCAGGTCGCCGCGTCCGAAGCGCTGGCTTCCCTGCTGCACAGCACCAGCGCCGAGACGCGCTACGGGGCGTTTCGCGCGTTGAGAAAACGGAACGGCTACGATCCTCTGGTGCGTCCCGAACAGGTTTGGAACGGCGTGGAGTATCATGCCATTCCCACCGACGGCCCGCCCATGATCCACTTTTCCCGCAGCATGTACCAGCAGATCATTCTCTTCGGCGTCGACACCCCCCTTCGGCCTCCGGCCGTGTTGTTCGCCGGAAAGCGAATCCTGCTCAAGGGGACCGCCGACGGTCAGATCAAGGTGACCCGCTTCTCCAAGGGAGACGACGGGGACACGCACGTCCTCTGTCCGCCGAGAGTGGACGCCGTGCTGCGGGCCGTCGGGGAGCTGGGAGCCAATTACGGTGAGATGCTGCAGATGGTCCAGCAGGCCAAACGAAACGGCGACCTGCAGGCTCGAGTCGTGGTCCACGCTCTGGCCGAACCGGGGCGACCCTACTATCGTGATAAGAAGGAGTCGGCATCGAAGAAAACGGCCCCTTCGGCCCATCATCGCGGCTGGCCGGAACTCTTCGCCGACGCGGTCGATCCCGACGAGGACGAGCGGGAGCGGCCGCAAGACGTGGCCCCCTACGTCGATCCAGCCTATGAGTCCTCTTCGGAAAAAGAGTCCGCGGGAGGAATCTGGAGCCGTTTTCGGTTGTGGGGTGGTGACGAATAGACCACACTGAAGCGTCGTGGCGTCGCCGCCGTGATCGGGGAGAGTCTCGGCCGGTCTGATCCCCCTGCCCTGGGAGATCCAAGCCGGGGGGGTGATCCCGAGTGCCGGACGGCGCGCCGTGTCGGATGCCCATGGTGGGGAATCCCTGCCGGTGGTTCCCTCCGCCTGGGGGCCCGTCGGTCTCTGTGCCCCCTCGTTTCCAAGTACCAACGTCCATGCTCAAAGCGCTCGAGCTTGCCGGATTCAAGAGCTTCGCCGACAAGACCCGGTTTGAATTTCCGGCCGGGATCACGGTGATCGTGGGTCCCAACGGTTCGGGCAAGTCGAACGTGGTGGATGCCATCAAATGGGTGTTGGGCGAGCAAAGTGTCAAGAGCCTTCGCGGAAAGGAGATGGCGGACGTCATCTTCAAGGGCTCGCCCGCCGGGGGGCGCAAGGCGATGAACTACGCCGAAGCGACGATCGTGTTCGACAACGCCGACGGCCGGTTGCCGGTCGAATCGCCCGAGGTCCGCGTCACGCGCCGCGTCTATCGCAGTGGCGAGGGCGAGTACCTGATCAACAACCAGGCCTGCCGGCTCAAGGACATCAAAGACCTGTTTCGCGGCACCGGCGTGGGGACCGACGCTTACAGCCTGATCGAACAGGGCAAAGTGGACCGCATGTTGCAGGCGTCTCCCAAAGAACGCCGCGCCATGTTCGAAGAAGCGGCCGGCATTAGTCGTTTCAAGGCGAAGAAGATCGAGACGCAGCGGCGGTTGGAACGGGTTGCTCAGAACTTGGTACGGCTGTCCGATATCGTCGAGGAGGTCGAGTCGCGATTGCGCACGGTGCGGGCTCAGGCGGGCAAGGCTCGCCAGTACCGCGAGTGGCAGGAACGTCTGTTGCAGTTGCGCACTCAAGTGGGACTATGCGACTGGTACCGCTTCACTCGGGAGTGGGAGGCCGCTTCGGCGCGACGGGAAGCTCTCGAGGAACAAGTGTCTCAGTCGCAGTCGGAAATCCGGTCTCGCGAAGAGGAGCAAGCCTCGGTCGAAGTCGCCATCGGTCAATGGAACGACCGCGTCTCCGCGTCGGAGCAAGAAGCAGCGAGGTACCGCGAGTCGATCGCCGTTTGCCGAGCCGCCGGGGACCAGTTGCAGCGACAGTTGGCCGATCTGGGGCTGCAGCGACGGCAGCTCGCCCATCGCCAAGTCATGCTCCGCGACCGCGCCGGCGACATCGACCAGAAGCTGGCGCGGCTGACCGAGGAGATGGATGGCGAACTGGCGAAGCTCGAGCGCCAGCGGGAAGCCGCCGTTGAACTGGCCCGATCGGCTCGTCACTGGCAGCAACGGGTATCCCGCGAACGCGAGTCGGCCGAGCGGTGGCAGCGGGAGATCGCCGAGCGAACGCGGTTGGTTTCCCACTGGGAGCAGCAAGCGGCTCGTGCGGCCGCCGACCATGCCGCGACGGTCGATCGCCGCGAGACTCTCGCCGGTCAACTCCGGGAACTCGATTCCCGCGAGCAGGCAGCGCGCACACAGCGGCGCGAGGTGGCTCACCGCATCGACGGTTTGCGGGAATGCCAACAGGCGACGAAGGCTCGGCTGGCCGAGCTGCGGCAGGATCAGGAGGAGGAAGAGCGACTGTGGAAGCGGCGGCAGGACGAGCTGACGGCGCTGCAGAGTCGCCTGTCGGGATTGCGGGAACGTGCCGATCTGCTGGCCCAGTTGGAGCGTCGGCGGGAGGGTGTCGGCGCCGGGCCTCGCGAAGTGCTGCATCGGGCCGCATCGGCGTCCGCCGGCCCCTTTGCCGAGGTGATCGGCCTCCTGGGGGACGCACTCGATGTGCCCCTCAACATCGCCCCGCTGATCGACAACGTGCTGGGGCACCGCACCACTGCGGTCCTGCTTCGCCGCGGCGCGTCGCTGGAGGCGTGGTGTCGCATTCGCAACGCACTCCCCGGGCGCGTGCAACTGCTGCCTTTGGATCAGATCGGCTCGACGACTCACGACTTCCCCCCATCCTTCGCCGACCGCCGGGACCAGGCAACGTGCCTGGCGGATCTGGTCGAAGTGGCTCCCGAGCTGGAGGAACTGAAGAACGCTCTGTTGGGAACGATCTACCTGGTGCGTGATCTTCCGCAGGCACTGCAATGGCACCGGGATGGTTTTCCCTACCCGCTGATCACTCGAGGCGGAGAGCAAGTCAACCCGGACGGTAGCGTGTCACTGGGGCCGGGAAGCACGAGTGCCAATATTGTGTCACGACGTAGCGAACTGCGAGTGCTGCAGCGTGGCATCCGGACCGTGGAGTACCAGATCCGCATGGCGCGGGAAGAGATCGAGCGGATGGGGCACCGGGTCACCGATCGGGAGGAGCGGATCGCGTCGACCGAACGGGATTTGCTGCGGCTCAACGAAGAACTAGCCGATCAGCGAGTCTCTCTGCTGACGATCGATGATCGGCTCCAGCGATTGGCCTCCGAGCGGTCCGAACGTCTGCGGCAATGGATTGGCGAAGAGCGGCTGTTGCGCAAGTGGTCCGGGGCGATGCACTCCGCTCATCGGCTGGCGGCCAATGCCCGCCGGCAACTCGCCTGGACCACTGCTGCCGCCGCGGCGGCCCGCCGACAATGGGCGGCCGCCGAACGGTCGCTCGAGTCGGCTCAGCAGGCCTTGCGGGATGCCGAAATCGCGCTGGCTCGGCGAGACGAATTCGTCACCGCGCTGCGCCAGCAACTGGAGCGTTTCGAGCATGATCGTCGCGAGCGAACCGAAGCGGTGCGGGACACCGCCCGCCAGTTGCAGGAAACTTCGGATCGTTGCCAGCAGGTGCAGCGGCAGTGGCTCGATCAACTGGCCCGGCTGTCGCTCGCCCATTGGAACCTCGAACAACTCGAGCATCGTCTCGCCGAGTACGTCGACCATCGGGAACAGGCGGTCGAATCGCGGCGGCAGATCGAGAAGCAACTGGAGAAAGCTCGCCGCGGCGTGCGCCGCCTGGAACAGCAGCTTCAACAGCAGACGATGGACGCCGAGCGGTGGGAACGGGAACGAGAACAGCTCGAACAGCGATACCGCGAGGACTTTCAAATCGAGTTGGCCGAATTGGTGGCGGGCGGTGCCGAGCAGGAAGAAACCGAACGCGAGTCGATGGACGCGGAGATCGCCGATTTGCGACAGCGGATCGCTACGATGGGCGCCGTGAATATGGAAGCCCTGGAGGAACTGGAAGGGCTCGAGGAACGCTTCGCATTGCTGTCGGGCCAGTACAACGACATGGTGCAGGCCAAGGCGGCGCTGGAACGCATCATCCAGAAGATCAATGCCGACAGTCGACGGCTGTTCGCTGAGACGCTCGAGACGATTCGCCGCAATTTCCAGGCGCTGTACCGCAAATCGTTCGGCGGAGGTCACGCCGATCTGGTGCTCGAAGAGGGAGTTGACATCCTGGAAGCCGGGATCGACATCGTGGCGACGCCCCCGGGAAAGCCTTCCTTCAACAATTCGCTGCTCAGCGGCGGCGAACGGGCGCTGACGGCCGTCTCGCTGCTGCTGGCCATCTTCCAGTACCGGCCCAGTCCGTTCTGTGTGCTGGACGAAGTCGATGCCCCGTTCGACGAGGCCAACATCGGCCGTTTCATCGATGTCCTCAAGGACTTCCTCGGCTGGACCCGCTTCGTGATCGTCACGCACTCGAAAAAGACGATGACCGCAGCGGACACCTTGTACGGCATCACGATGCAGGAGTCGGGTGTTTCCAAGCAAGTCTCGGTTCGGTTCGAGGACGTCAACGAGCGAGGCGAGATTCGGGAGTCCGAGGACGACGAAGCGGCGGCCTGACGCGGGCTCGTGCCGCGCACGGCGACGCGCTTTCGGGACCGGCCGCTGGGCAGCTTCGGCGGCCACTGCTACAATCGCGGCTCGTTGCACGAGCGGAGTCGTTGCACGCTGGGAGCGGTCGGCTCCCCACTCTGGCCCTCCATCGCTGGCGGAAGATCGTAACGGTGGCAAACCGCTGGGACCGCGTCGCCCTGATCGGCATCGGACTGCTGGGCGGTTCGATCGGCTTGGCCTTGCGCCGTCGGGGACTGGCTCGGCAAGTCGTGGGGGTCGGACGCGATGGGCAGCGACTGGCCCAGGCTGTCCAGGCGGGCGTGATTACCGAGGCGGCCGCCGATTTGACGGCGGCCGTCGCGCATGCCGATGTCGTTGTCGTGGCTACGCCCGTCGATCGGATCGAGCCGATGGTGAGGCAGGTCGTCGCCGCCGCCGACTCGGCGCAGATCATTACCGACGTCGGCAGCGTCAAAGCGCCCATCGTCGACGGACTGGCCGACTTGCCGGATGAGGCTCCCTTTGTGGGAAGTCATCCGCTGGCCGGTAGTGAGCGCAGCGGCTTCGAATACGCGGACGCCGATCTACTGGAAGGCCGAGTCGTGTTTGTGACTCCGACCGACGCCACGCCGCCGCGGGTGACCGAACAGGCCGGCCGCTTCTGGGAAGCGCTGGGAGCGCGCGTGGAGCGGATGGCCGCGCGGGAGCACGATCGCGTGATGGCTGCCGTGAGTCATTTGCCGCATGTCGTGGCAGCCGCACTGGCTGCCTCCGTTCCCACGTTTCCTCAGCACTATTTCGGAAGCGGCTTTCGCGATACGACACGGTTGGCCGCAGGAAGTGTCGAGATGTGGGTACCCATCTTGCTGCAAAACCAATCGGCGGTGCTGGAGTCCTTGCGACATTTTCGAGACTCGATCGAGGACTGGGAACGAGCGCTGGCTGCCGCCGACCCTCGACAACTCGCCGACCTACTTGCCAAGGGAAAACAACGACGTGACGCTCTGGGAAGTTGAAATCCACCCTGCCGCACAGCGACCCGACACGATGGCCGCCGCCGTCGCCGCCGATGCGCGGGATCTCGGTTTCGGCGAGCTCTCGCTGCGGGCGGCTCGCGCATTCCTGCTGGAAGGTCCGCTCGATGCCGACGACACCACGCGAATCGCTCAGCGTCTGCTGGCCGATCCGATTGTCGAGTGTTTCCGGGTGGGAACACCGGGCGAACTCGGAACGTCGCATCCCGACGGATCGTTCGATCGCCTGATTCACGTCCGCTACAAAGCGGGAGTGATGGATCCGGTGGCCGAGAGCACGCACCACGCCATTCGCGAACTCGGCTGGGAGATCGACGGAGTCGCCACGTTGCGGAAGTACTGGGTGAGCGCACTGGAGGAGGAAGCGGTCGAAACACTGGTGAAAAAGCTGCTGGCCAACGATTCGATCGAGCAGGTCGACATCGGTCCGTTGTCCATCGACCACCTGCGCCACGATCGGGGATACACGTTCGCGCTGAGACGCGTGCCGTTGCAGGATAAGAGCGACGAAGAGCTGATGGTACTCAGTCGGCGGCAGCAGCTCTACTTGAGTCTGGCCGAGATGCAGACCATTCAGCGATTCTTTGCCGAACGGGGCCGAGAGCCGACCGATGTGGAACTCGAAACCATCGCCCAGACCTGGAGCGAGCACTGCAGCCACAAGACGCTGGCCGGCCGGATCGCCTACCGCGACGAGCACGGCAGCCGCCGGTTCGACAATATGCTCAAGGAGACCATCTTCGCCGCCACCAGAGAAATCCGCCGGCGGTTGGGGGACGACGATTGGTGTGTCAGTGTCTTCAAGGACAATGCGGGCGTGGTGCGGTTCGACGACCAGTACCACGTCGCCTTCAAAGTGGAAACGCACAACCATCCTTCGGCGCTGGAACCGTATGGCGGTGCCAACACGGGATTGGGCGGAGTCATCCGCGACACGTTGGGGACCGGCCTGGGTGCCAAGCCGATCTGCAACACCGATGTGTTCTGCTTCGCGCCGCCCGAGATGCCGAGTGATGCCATTCCTCCCGGTGTGTTGCACCCGCGGCGCGTGATGAAGGGAGTGGTGGCCGGTGTCCGCGACTATGGCAACCGCATGGGGATTCCCACGGTCAACGGTGCGATCTGTTTCGACGAGCGGTACCTGGGCAACCCGCTGGTTTACTGCGGCAACGTCGGCTTGCTGCCTCGCGGCGCTGAACGCAAGGAGCCGCAGCCGGGCGATCTGATCGTGACGCTGGGCGGGCGCACCGGTCGCGACGGCATCCACGGTGCGACATTCAGTTCGGCCGAATTGACCAGCGAGAGTGAGGAGATTTCCGGCGGCGCCGTCCAGATCGGCAACGCCATCATGGAAAAGATGCTGCAAGACGTCCTGCTGCAGGCTCGCGATGAAGGACTCTATCACGCGGTGACCGACTGCGGTGCCGGCGGTTACTCCAGCGCCGTGGGCGAAATGGGAGAGCAGATCGGCGCACGCGTGCAACTCGATCGCGTACCGCTGAAGT